>Ga0209172_10000089_pt1 | contig 266269 bp, 217 predicted proteins | sample LarsenN4metaG_FD_184113 | JGI IMG/M metagenome (GOLD analysis project Ga0209172, IMG submission 184113) | Hot spring sediment bacterial and archeal communities from British Columbia, Canada, to study Microbial Dark Matter (Phase II) - Larsen... ... | reverse complement strand
AGGTCTGTAGCGGTGAGCGCGCTGAGTTCCACCACATCATAGGCGTTCAGGCCTTCCGCGCGCAGAATCTCGCCTAGATAACGGCCAAAGGGGTTGGCGCTGTAGCTGGAGTTCACCACCAGCAAAATCTGTTGCATGGGGATGGGCGCGGCCTGCACAGCTGGGGTTGAGGGCAGGAGAGGTAAATTTGTGAGGAGCAAAGCTATTGCCACCCAACCAGAAAGCAAACGCGAAATGAAAGAACGCATAATAGTCTTGCCTATGAAATTACAGGATGACGATATGGATGAAAGCCAGCTGTAGAAGCTGGGTAAAACCCAATGCTAGATTAAGGTTAGCATAACCCCCACTACGCCCGCATAGTCCAAAGGTCATGCGGCAATTAGCAATAGAGATTTTATTCGGTAATAAACGGTTTGAGGGGCCCAGTCATCCGGCGCTCGGGTGGCAGGGTTTCACTGTTGAGGGTGCGTGGGTCAAAGGCGGGTGGTTTGAGGGGGAGCAAAATATGAAAGCGCGAACCGGGTAATTTGGCCGGGTCATGAGCGGTGCTTTCCACCCAAATGCGGCCACCGTGCCGTTCTACAATGCCGCGCGCAATGGCCAGCCCCAGCCCCGGCCCACTTCCCATGAATTTAGTGGTGCTGGTGGAGTGTTTGGCCGTTTCACCTAGCGTGCGGAACTTCTCAAAAATGGTTTGATGATGTTGCGGGTCAATGCCTACGCCTGTATCCGCTACCACCCAATGAATGCGGGCCGATTGCTCTGCTTGCGCGGGCATCAACTCCAAACTAATCTGAATCTCGCCGCCATCCGGCGTGTACTTAATGGCGTTGCTGGCCAATTGGCCAATGGCTTGGGCCATCCGGCGCTCATCCGCGAAGAGTTTGGGCAGATTGGCGTTCAGCCCATAAATTCGCAGGTTCAAGCGGCGGGCGCGGATGGCGTTGATGTATGGCTCCAACGCGCCGCGCAAAATTGCTTCCACCGAGGTGGCCTGAAATCGGAATTCCATTGCATTGGAATCCAGCCGCGCAATATCCATGATTTGTGAGATCACTTCGTCCAAACGGTCACAGGCGCGGGTGATGTTGGCCGCCGTCTGGGTCAGCGCGGCTCGGTCTATTGTCTCATCTCGCGTCAGGGTTTGCAGTAATTCGGCAAAGCCCATCAGTTGGGTGAGCGGTGTGCGCAGTTCATGGGAGGCGATGGTGATGAAGTCATTGTGCGCGACGGTGAGTTGCGCGGCGTTTGGCGGCGCGGCCGGCGGCCGGGCGGCAACGGATTGTTGCAAACTGGCCACTTTATCTTGTAGTTGGCGCGCTTCTGTTTGTAGCCGCGCGGCCCGTAGAGAAGGCGCGGCCAGCGCGGCCATCAGCTCAATCAACCGCAGTTCGCGCGTGCGGAAGGGCAAGCGCTCATCTTTAGGGCCAATGGCTAAAATGGCAATGAGCAAGCCAGCTTCCACTATTGGCGCGTAGACACTGACACCCAATTGCTGAAACCATGCCAGCGCCTCAGCCTCCATCGGGGCCGTCTTTAATTCTTCATGCAAAATAGGTTGACGCCGCTGGTTAAGCGTGTTGATAAGCCAATGGGTGCGCTCCAACAGAAAAGTGGATTCTGGCAGTTCACCCCGCCCCGCGACCGAGCGCACTTCTAAGTGCGTGTTACTGGGTGTAAGCAGAAGCCAGCCAGAGCGATGCACGCTCAGCCATTCACCTAACATTTCACCAATCGCTACCGCCAGCGTCGCTTCATCCGGCATGCCGGCCACCCGCTGATTAAATTGCACGGCCACATCCAACGGCTCTTGAAATTGTTTCACCGGGTCTGGCGCAATCACGCGGTCAATCAGAATATAAAGCAGTAGGGTGACTAGTGTGAGACTAGCGGCGGTGAGGATGAGGGCAATGTTTTCCTGTTGGGCGGGGAGACTGCTGAGCGCGGTGGGGGCAACGGCCAGTGCCACGGCGGTGAGGGCCACAATGGCAATAAACGTAATCAGTAAACTGGCAAATTTTCTTGATGACATAATTATTTATCCCAAATCGGGGTTGGGATAAACTTGGGAAATAGGTGGAATATGCGTTCTAAAGTCTGTGTTTTATCCGGGAATTACGAAATTTACCCTGACGCAAACGAAGCAACCTTATTGACTTAATCTCACGCCCTAACCAGAAGTCTGCAAGACTTTATTTCAAAACGTAATACGTGCCCTTCTTCGCGCCAATTCTTAACAGCACGCCACGGTTCACCAAATCTTGCAAATCTAGCCTCAGCGTTTCCGGCGAAACATCTGGGCACAGCAGTTGATAATCTCGGCTGGAGATGCGGCCATTATCCCGAATGTAATTCAGCGCCCGCGCCTGCCGTTCGTTCATCACCGTTTCCCATTTGGGCGTGGCTTTGCGCTCACGGGCGTTGTACAGCGTTACAGTGAAGGCGTACGGTTGCGCTTTGAACTTGGGCGGCGGGTGGCCGGTGCTCACCATATCTTCAATCATGCGGTCAATGCCCAAGCCCAACTCTTCAATGTAACCCCACTGAAACAGGCCGTTCACCAAGCGCGGGTTGCGAGAGAAATGTTCCTCCACCAAATTATCCACGGTGATGAAGCCGGGCAGGCCGCCGGGGGAAATCACTTCCAGCCGGTCACTGTACATTCTAATTTCAATGCGCCGCCCCTTCAGCCGGTAATCTCTGTGGCACACGGCGTTCACTAAAGCTTCGCGCACGGCAAAGGCGGGGTATTCGGTAATTTCCTGCCGCTCTAAACCCGTCACCACCGCACCTACCGCCATCTCGCCCCACACCACTTGCCACGCACCCTCAATCACACGCGCCAGCGGGCCGTTGAATTCTTCCCGCCGCCCGTAACCAGCCAAGCCGCCCTCGCCGCCGGGCGTGGTGCCGGGGAACTTCACAAACACCAAGCCAGCATGCGGGATAAATTGTTGCGGGTTTTTGCCAAACAGCAGGATGCCGCTGTGCGTGGGCTGGCCCTCGCGTGTAAGGGCGCCAATCTCTTGTAAAAGTTCATCCGGCGTTTCGGTAATAACTTTGCGTTGGCGTTGTTGGCGCTTTTCCACGTACTCGGCAATCACTTCATCATCTAAATCGGCGCGAGTAGCGCCGGAGATGGCCTCGGCTTCAAAATCACCAGAGGATTTGGTGGCCGCCAACTGCCGAATTTCCTCGCCGCCGAGGGGCCGGTTTTCGCTTCCCACGCGAATGAGGACGCGGCCATCATCCAATGAATGCAATTCCGGTGAGCGCGGCACGCTGATAGCAAAGGCCATGCCGTTTTCAGTTTCAATCTGTTCCCAGCCGGTCACAATCGGCGGGCGGCACTGGCGCTCAGCGGCTTTCAAAGCGCCTTCTAGCTCTTCGGGATGCACGCCGCCGTTCAGCACCCGGCCACGCTCATCAATGCCGATGATGATGGAGCCGCCATCCGTGTTGGCAAACGCCACCAAACACTCGGCCAACGGCTCGGGCGCGGTGTTGGGTAAATAGGCCACTAGGGGGCCGGGCGGGCGGGGGGCGTTCATTTTAGGATTACTCCACCACTCCGTTCACGCTTGGCTCGGTCACGGCGGTTGCCTTAAACTCTTTGTTTTCCTTAGCGGCTTTTCCATTACTCGGCTTCACGTCTTCACCCGCCGCCACTACCAAATCTTTGGCGGCCAAACGCGCCACGGAGGCCACACTATCACCGTCTTTGACGTTGATGAGGCGCGTGCCCATGGTGCTTCGCCCGCTTTGGCGCACTTCGGCTACCTTCAGGCGCAGGGTTTGGCCGTTGGTGGTGATGAGCGTAATATCATCTTCCTCCCGCACCGCCCGCGCCGAAACGATGCGGCCTGTTGTTTCAAGGTTCTTTTGCGCAATGGTGGCCACGCCCATCGTGGCCCGCCCTTTAGCCGAGTACTCACTAAAGGCTGTGCGCTTGCCGTAACCATTGGCCGTCACCACCAGTAGTTCGCCGTCCGGCTCCACCACTTCCATGCTGGTTACAAAATCACCCGCCTCCAGTTTGATGGCCGTCACACCGGCGGCGGCGCGGCCCATGGCGCGCACTTCCGTTTCTTCGTAACGCAAGGCTTGGCCGGCTTCGGTGATGATGATGATTTCATCCTGACCGGTGGTGAGCCGCACCCAACCCAAAATATCGCCTTCATCTAAGTGGGTGGCGATGATGCCGCTGGGCCGCACCGCCGCAAATTCACTCAGCGCAATGCGTTTGATGCGCCCATTGCGCGTTACCATCGTGCAAAAGTCCGCATCACCAAAATCGCGCACAGGCACAATCGCTGTAATACTCTCGCCCGGCGGGATGTTAATGACGTTCGCCAGCGCCATACCACGGTCAGCGCGGTCAGCCTCGGGAATTTGGTAAGCCTTCTCGGAGTACACTTTGCCCTTATCGGAGAAGAACAAAATCGTATCCAGCGTGCGGGCCAAGAAGATGTATTGCACCACATCCTCTTCGCGCAGTTCTTGGCCGCGCGCACCCGTGCCGCCCCGGCTTTGGGCGCGGTATTTTTCCTGCGGTGTGCGTTTAATGTAGCCGCGTTGCGTTAGGCTAATCAACACCGGCTTGTTCTCCACCAAGTCTTCCTCGCTCATCTCCTCGGTGGCTTCGGCGGCAATCTGCGTGCGGCGGTCATCGCCGTATTTTTCGGCCATCTCATTCAAATCTGTTTGGATGAGGGCCAGAATCTTCTTGGGGGAGTTGAGCAAGTCTTCTAAGTATGCAATTTGCGCCTGCACGTCTTTGTATTCGTCTTCGATTTTTTGGCGTTCCAGCGCGGCCAAGCGGCGCAGTTGCATATCCAAAATCGCTTGCGCTTGAATTTCCGTCAGCTTGAAGCGCTCCATCAAGCGGGCGCGCGCCGTGTCTGCGTCTGGCGATTGGCGGATGGTGTTAATCACGTCATCCAGGTTTGCCAGCGCAATCAGCAGGCCTTCTAAGATGTGAGCGCGGTGGCGGGCTTTTTCCAACTCAAATTGCGAGCGGCGGGTGATGACTTCGCGCCGATGTTCAATGAAAGCTTGCAGGGCGGGTTTAAGCCGGAGCAATTTCGGCTCGCCGTTCGCCAGCGCCAACATCTGCACGCCAAAGGTGCTTTGCAGGGCGGTGTACTTGTAAAGCTGGTTGAGTACTTTGCGCGCCTGCGCGCCGCGCTTCAACTCAATTACCACGCTGATGCCGCGCCGGTCGCTTTCATCACGCAAATCGCTGATCGCGTCAATGCGGTCATCGCGCACCAGTTCGGCAATGCGTTCAATTAGCGTGGCCTTGTTCACCATGTACGGCAGTTCGGTGATGACGATGCGTTGGCGATTGCCGCTCATATCTTCAATGTGGGCCACGCCGCGCACCACAATGCGGCCTTTGCCCTCGCCATACGCCGCGTTGATGCCTTCGCGCCCCACAATGATGCCGCCGGTGGGGAAGTCCGGCCCCTTCACAAACTGCATTAGCTCTTCCACGCCCACTTCATCGGCCTCATCATACCGATCAATCAGGTAATTAATGGCGGCGGCCACTTCCCGTAAGTTGTGGGGGGGGATGTTGGTGGCCATGCCCACCGCAATGCCGGTGGCGCCGTTGAGCAACAAGTTAGGCAGACGCGCCGGAAGCACCAGCGGCTCTTGCAAAGAGCCGTCAAAGTTATCGCCGAAGTTGACGGTGTTCTTGTCTATATCCGCCAAAATTTCTTCGGCCATGCGGCTGAGGCGGGCTTCGGTGTAACGCATAGCGGCGGGGGCGTCGCCATCTACCGAGCCAAAGTTGCCCTGCCCGTCCACCAGCAAGTAACGCATGGAAAAATCTTGCGCCATGCGCGCCATCGCATCGTACACCGCCGAGTCGCCGTGCGGGTGATACTTGCCCAGCACCTCACCCACAATCCGGGCGGATTTTTTGTACGCCGAATTGGCCCGCAAGCCCATATCATGCATGGCATACAAAATGCGGCGTTGCACCGGCTTCAGGCCATCGCGCGCATCTGGCAGGGCGCGAGCCACAATCACGCTCATGGCGTAATCCAAATATGCCGAGCGCATCTGCTGATCAATATTGATTTTCTGCACCTGACCTACGTTTTGGTCAGGGGTATTGGGGTTTTCCATTCACAAACCTTCCCGAAGAGCAAACAATCTGGTGAGTATTCAGACCCTTAATTATACCCGCCTCGGCCTTTCTTGCCCGCCGCTCAGCGGCCCAGAAAGCGCTAAAAAACCCGAGGTTTTTAGCGAGTTTGACGCAACTGCCGCGGGGTGATACAACAGCCTTCCAACCCAAAACTCCGTGAGGACAATATGAAACTTCTTGGCCGCATCTTAGGCGTAATTGGAATGGTGTTACTGATAGTGGCAATTTTAGCGGGGGTGTTTGTGGGCTACACCATTACGCGCAGTTACCCGCAAACCACGGGTAGTATCCGGGTGGCGGGTCTGCAAAGCTCAGTTGAAGTCATGCGGGATGCGAACGGCATTCCCCACATTTACGCTGGCAGCGTCCATGATTTGTTTATGGCGCAAGGCTTCATCCATGCGCAAGACCGATTCTGGCAGATGGATTTTTGGCGGCACACCACCGCCGGGCGGCTTTCTGAATTAGTGGGTGAAAGCCAGGTGGGCACGGATAAATTTTTACGCACCATTGGCTGGCGGCGCGTGGCGGAGCAAGAATATGCGCAGGCCGATGCAGAAATGAAAGCAGTGTTAGATGCTTATGCCGCTGGCGTGAACGCGTACATCGGCTCGCGCGCTTACGCTGATTTGGGTTTGGAGTATTCCATGTTGGCCCTGAACGGCTTTGACCCCAGCCAAAAACCGGAGGCGTGGTCGCCGGCAGATTCTCTGGCGTGGGCCAAGGCGATGGCATGGGATTTGGGCGGCAACATGGATGATGAAATTTATCGCACCCGTATCTATCAATTGTTGGGTGCGGAGCGGGCGGCGGAGTTTTTAGTGAACCCGCCCAGTGATCATCCGGTGATTGTGCCTTCACCCGCGTTTGGCAGTCTGAAGCTGGATGACTTACAAGCGCAGGTGGCGGAGGCGCGGGCTTTGTTTGGCAATGGCTTTGGAGAGGAGCGGCGCGGCATTGGCTCCAATAACTGGGTGGTGAGCGGAAGCCGCACCGAAACGGGCGCGCCGCTCTTGGCCAATGACCCTCATCTTGGCATTCAAATGCCGGCCATCTGGTATTTGGTGGGCCTACATTGCCGCCCGGTGAGCGCGGCCTGCCCGTTTAATGTGGTGGGCTACTCACTGGCGGGTGACCCCGGCGTGATTATTGGCCACAACAACCGCATTGCGTGGGGCGTCACCAACGTTAACCCAGATGTGCAAGATTTGTTTATTGAGAAAATTAACCCGGCCAACCCCAACCAATATGAAGTGAACGGCGAATGGGTAGATATGACTTTGGTGAAGGAAACCATCAAGGTGTTGGGCGGTGAGCCGGTGGAAGTGACGGTGCGTTACACCCGCAACGGCCCGATTTTGGATGAGGTGTATGACTCGGGCGACTTAATCAAAGATCAGCTGTCTGTGAGCGGGGTGACATTGGATGCGTCTTATGCCATGGCGCTCCGCTGGACGGCGCTAGAGCCGGGACAGATTTTCCGCGCCGTGCTCTATATCAACAAAGCTCAGAACTGGGAAGATTTCCGTGAAGCGTTGCGTGATTGGACGGTGCCCTCACAAAACTTTGTGTACGCAGATGTGGACGGCAACATTGGCTACCAAATGCCCAGCAACGTGCCCATCCGGCCCAAAGGAGATGGTAGTTTGCCGGTGCCCGGCTGGACGGATGAGTATCAGTGGCAAGGCTACATCCCGTTTGACGAACTTCCCTACGCCTTCAACCCGCCGCAAGGCTTCATTGCCACTGCCAATCAACCTGTGGTGGGGCCGGAGTATCAATATCTCATTACAGCCACTGGGTTTGATATGGGCTACCGTGGTGAACGTATTAATGAACTATTGGCGGCGGATGCGCAGATTTCAGCGGCGGATATAGCGGCTATTCAGGGTGATAACAAAAACTTGGGCGCGGTGGAGCTTTTGCCCGCGCTGTTGGCGTTGGAGTTTGAGGAGCCGGAATTGGCTAACGCACAGGAAGAGTTGCGCAATTGGGATGCGCAAATGCACATGGACTCACGCCCAGCGGCTATTTATGCCGCCTTCCAGGCCGCGCTTACACGCAACACGTTTTATGATGAACTTCCTGACGGCCTGCGCCCCAGCGCCGGGGATGAGACGTGGGTGCGCTTCCGCACCTTAACGGCTGAGGCGCAAAATGCGTGGTGGGATGATGTAAGCACGCCGGCCACCGAAACGCGCGATGAGATTTTGCGCCGCTCGTTGGCGGATGGCGTGGCCTATCTCAAAGAAACGTTGGGAGATTCACCTTCCGGCTGGAATTGGGGCAAACTGCACACTTCCACGTTTAACAACCGGGTGTTTGGCTCCACAGCGTGGCCGGCGCCTATTCGTATGTTGTTCAACCGTGGGCCGTTTGCCACCAGCGGCGGCGCTTCTATTGTGAACGCCACCGGCTATAACATTCAGCGGGATGAGCCGTTTGCCGTCACCTCGGTGCCCTCCATGCGCCAGATTGTGGATGTGCAGGACTTTGACCGGACGTTGGTGATTCATACGACGGGCCAATCCGGCCACCCCTATCACGCGCATTACATTGATTTTGTGGACAAGTGGCGCAACATTGAGTACATCCCTTTGCCCTTTAGTGAAGCCGCCGTGCGCGCCGCCGCCAAAGAAACGCTGACGCTTATGCCGTGAATGTGAAATCTGAGTTGTAGCTGAGTTCTTGACGCAAAGCCGCAAGGATGACTGAGCGTCCATGCGGCTTTGCGGTTAGGTTTGATTGTGAATTTTAGGGCCTCAGTAACCGGCTGTTGCCCATGCTCTCGCTGAAACTAAGGAAGTGCGGCCGCCTCGGCTTGCACTAGTTGAGCCCGGCCAATCACACTGGTGAGGCCAGCGATAATCGCTAAATCTTGCTCAATGGTAATGGTGCCACCGCCAGCGTCACACACTGCCGTAATTGGCCCCACCAGTCCCACCGCTTCGTGCACGAGGACGCGATATTGATAGTAAGCGTTGTACGCCACATCCGGCACATCGTTGTAGCCCGCTTGGCTCACAATTAATTCATTGCGATAGCTGTAAAAGTTGTTGCAACTGCCTGTGCCGCCGTTATTCACTAAATCTTGCAAGCTGGCCACAAATTTTTGGTTAAAGCTCACTAGTTCAGCTAATTCCTTCCGAAAATCATTGCTATCATAAGGATGCATAATCGTTTGCGGAAAGACGGGCGCTTCAGGCCGGGGCGAGGGCGTGAAGGTGAGCGTGGGCGGCGGTAAAGGTGTGCGGGTGGCAGTGGCGGTAGCAGTTGGCGAGGGTGTATCTGATGGAATGAGGGTAGCTGTTGAAGTGGGTTGCTCTGTAGGCGTGTCTGTGGGCGCAGGCGTAAGCGTAGCCGTAGGTGGTTCTATCGTGGCCGTGGCTGTTGGCGCTTCTGGGGTTGGGCTGGCGCTTTGCATAGCAGGGGCCTGCATGGTGCAAGCGCTGAACACTAAGCTAAATGCAATTAGAATATGAACGAGAAGTTGGCGCATACGATTATCCTCCTGAGATGAGTTGAGTTAATGCCAACAACTATAATTTTAGCTTTTTTTTTCCAATAGCCAAAAGGTTTGGATACAAATATGTATGCCGCTCAAAAGCTGATAATTGGGCTAGGCTTATTAACGGCCTGCGCTTCACCACCCACCTCCATTCCAAATCCTTCGCCAACGCTCACCCAGCCGCCAAGCCTCCCATCCACTCATTCTCCAGTTGCTCCCACACCCATCCTCACTCAGCCGGAACTGGCCGTTTGTTTGAGTGCTGAGCCGCAAGCCCTGTACCGCTTCGCCGCGCCGGAGCCGGGCCGCAGCCATATCTTGGCCGCGCTGGAAGATGAGGCGCTGGCTCAGCCGCCCAGCTTGCGCGTGGAAACGGTGACGGTGCGTGTGGGTGAGAAAGTGGTAGATGGGCTGAGCCGTGTGCAAGCCGCCGCGCCCGGCTTGGCGCTGACTGGGTTGGATGGCGACGTGCGCGTTTTAGAAGATGCGCCTGAGTGGCAATTGCCCCAAATGGTGGTGCGCTTTACTTTGCGGCCCGGCCTGCAGTGGAGCGATGGTGCGCCGCTCCGCGCCGCCGATTTTGTGTTGGGCTTTGAAACCGCCCGCGCCGTTGACTCTTTTGATGCGCGGCGCATTGCCAATGAGCGGACGGCCACCTTGCGGGCGGTGAGTGAAACGGAGCTAGAGTGGGTGGGTTTACCCGGCTACATGACTTCAGATTACGCCGCTAATTTATGGCCGCCTTTGCCCGCGCACCAATTGGCGAATCAAACGGCGGTGGACTTTGCGGCGAGTGAGGCCGCCAACCGCGCCCCGCTCAGCTACGGCCCGTTCCGGCTGGCGGAGTGGCGGGCGGGGGAATTTATCCGTTTAGAGCGCAACCCGTTTTATTGGCGCGCGGCAGAAGGTTTGCCGTATTTGGAGAGCCTGATTTATCGGTTCAACACGGAAAATATAGAAAGCTGTGATGTGATTCCGAGCGGCCAAGCAGTGCGCGCTGGAGAATTGAATAACTGGAACAGGCAGGAAGCGGCAGACGCGCGCGCGGACTATGTGCATTTCAATCTCGCGCTGGAGGTATTCGCCGATGTGCGCTTGCGGCAGGCGTTGGGCGTTTGCGCGCGCGGAGACTCCGCCACTGCCAGCCGAGTGCTTGAAGAACTGGGTTGGGTTGACGCCAACAGCGATGGTGTGCGCGAACAAAATAATCGGCTACTGGCTTTTTCACTGGCCGCACGCCCGGAAAGCAGTGAAACATTCGCGCAGAATCTGGCGCAAAATTTTTCAGCATGCGGCGTGACCGTGACTGTGCGGGCGCTCACAGATGGAGAGTGGCTGGCTGATTGGCCGGATGGCGTGGTGTTTGGCCGCCGCTTTGAGTTGGCGCTGATAGCTTGGCCGTCAATCAATCAACGTTTTCCATGTGAGGTTTGGCAAACGGAGCAAATTCCCGGTGAAGTGAACCCGGCGGGCGTGAACGTGAGCGGCTACAGTAACATTGAATTTGATATGGCCTGCCGCCGCTTGCAAACAGCGTTGGATGGAGAAACTTTGGCGGCATGGGAGACGCGCGCGCGCGAAATTTTGGAGCGCGATGCGCCCGCCGTAGAAGTGGGGCGCTCAATGCTTACTGCGTATGTGCGGCCCGGCGTCAGCGGTATTCAGTTGGATGCGTTGGCGGCTTCGGAGTTGGAGCGGCTGGAGGAAGTTTTAGTTGCGCCGTGAGAGGGTAGGCTTCGGAAGCGCGCACACGCATTAAATTTACAAGGTGATAACGCGCACTTCCGAAGTCTAGGGCTAGAACAAACTGTAAATATCAATTTTGTTGAAGGCGATAAGGGCGAGGAAGCCCAACAGGGTGACGTTGACGAACACAATGACGGACACCACAAACAATTGCCACGGAAACATGCCGAGGATTGTGGCGGGGGGCGTCACCTGGCGCGCACGTAAACTACTGACCATATCACCGCTTTCATCGGCGGGTTCAGTGGCTCGGGGGCGGATTTTATCTAGCATCGTTTAATCTCCATCACTCTGCCAAGTCTAGCGGAAAAGCTGGATGCGTCAAATGACGGGCCGCACGCGTACTTCACCGGCCAGCACCGCCCGCACCGTTCCATCGGATAATTGCACTAATAAAGCGCCCGCTTCCGTAACGGCTTGGGCTTGGCCTGTAAACATTTCCGCGCCGAGTTGAACATGCACTGTTTGCCCCAGTGTAACTAACCGCGCCTGCCACTTCTCAAATAAAGAGCGTTCGCTCAGGCGTGGATAAGCGACCTCCAACTGCGTCAACACTTCGCGCACCAACGCCGCGCGGCTCACGGGCCGCTGGGCCTCGGCTTGCACGCAGGTAGCCGGGAAATCCACCGCTTCGGCGGGCGGGCTCCAACTGACGTTGATACCGATGCCCAGCACAGCGTAATCCAAGCGTTCGCCGCATAAGGCGCTCTCCGCCAAGATGCCGGCGCATTTTTTGCCCGCCAGCCACACATCATTCGGCCACTTCAGGGCGGCGCGCGCGCCCGAAACAATTTCAATAGCCTCACACACGGCCACCCCGGCCAGCATGGTAAGTGGCGCGGCGTTGGTGAGTGTGGGCCGCAAAACCAAACTCATGGCAATGGCGCTACCGCGCGGCGTCATCCAAGCGCGCCCGCTCCGCCCACGCCCGGCTGTTTGTTCATCCGCAATCACCAACGTTCCCGTCGGCGCGCCGGCCTCGGCCAAACGCCGCGCTTCATCATTGGTGGAGCCGATGCTCTCAAAGGCATACAGCGGCTGGCCGAATTTTAGGCCCTTCAGTGCGGGCGTTATTTCTTCTGCAAGAGGCATGCCGTAATTTTACTTTAGCAAACCGTCACGAATTATGAACGAATAAACAAATTTGTGGCCCATTCGTTTTTCGTTGCAATTCGTTGACAATGTATCTGCTAAAATCAGAGCGTGGAACCACTTTGGGCGCCGTGGCGCATGACTTACCTGCAGAGCAACGATAATGCCAGCGCTGCCACTGGCCGGCTGAGAGGCGGTGGCTGTATCTTCTGTGATAAGCCGTCTGAAAACCATGATGCGGAAAACTTAATCGTTCAGCGTGGGCAAACTGCGTATGTGATTCTGAATCTGTACCCCTACAACAACGGCCACCTGATGGTGGTGCCCTACGCGCATGTGCCCAGCCCAGAGCAGTTGGAGGCCGTGACGCTAACTGAGATAATGGCCTTGATGAATCAAGGAATAACCGTCTTACGCACGCTCTATAGCCCGCAAGCTTTTAACGTCGGCATGAATATCGGTATGGCGGCGGGCGCCGGCATTGCGGGCCATGTTCATTTACATGTGGTGCCGCGCTGGGCGGGCGATACTAACTTTATGACGGTAGCCGCTGAAACCCGTGTCATCCCCGAAGATTTAACAACCACGTGGCAAAGAATGAAAAACGCTTGGCCTAGAATGTGAAGCGTAAAACGTGCAATGTGACAGCGATTTCATTTCTGCCACATTTCACGCCTCACGTTTCATGGAACACTTGTGACGGATAAGAAAAATACAGATGCTGTGATACTTTCTGCCGCGCGCACGCCGATTGGGCGGTTTATGGGCGCGTTGAGCGCGGTGCCGGCGCCACGCTTGGGTGCGGTGGCCGTAAGGGCCGCTGTGGAACGCGCCGGAATCAAATCCGAAGAGATTGAAGAAGTGGTAATGGGCCAAGTGGTAGCGGCTGGCTCCGGTCAAAGCCCGGCCCGGCAAGCCGCTATTTTTGCCGGTATCCCGGTGAACGTGGGCGCGCACTCCGTGAACAAAGCCTGCGGCTCTGGCCTGAAGAGTGTGATGAACGCCGCGCAGGCCATCCGCGCAGGAGACTCTGATTTACTGGTGGCGGGCGGCATGGAAAGCATGACGGGCGCGCCGCACTTGGTGTTTATGCGCCAGCAAGTGAAGTACGGTGACCAAGCTTTGTTTGATGCGGATTTGCACGATGGCTTGCTAGACCCGTTTGACTTATGGCCGATGGGCAACGCGGCGGAATTTATTGCGAATGAATATGAAGTGACGCGCGAGGCGATGGACCGATTTTCTTTTGAAAGCCATCAAAAAGCCGTGGCCGCGCAAGATGCCGGGCGCTTCAAGGCAGAAATTACGCCAGTGGACGTGGAGGTGAAGGGCAAAACCACCCGCGTGGAAACGGATGAAGCGCCGCGCCGCGATACCTCGCTGGAGGCGCTGGCGAAGCTCAAGCCGGCGTTTCAAAAAGATGGCCGGGTGACGGCCGGCAACGCGCCCGGCCTGAATGACGGCGCGGCGGCAGTAGTGGTGGCCTCGCGCGCCAAAGCCGAGCAAATGGGCAAAGCGCCGCTGGCCCGGATTGTGGGTTACACTTCCGCCGCCGTTGACCCCAAATACATCTTTATTGCGCCCGCGCACGCCATTCCGAAATTGTTGAACAAAGTGGGCTGGACGCTGAAAGACGTAGATTTGATTGAGCTAAACGAAGCCTTTGCGGCGCAAGTGCTGGCAGACGGTTACGCCTTGGCCGATCACGGTTGGGACTGGGGCAAGGTAAACGTGAATGGCGGCGCGATTGCGCTCGGTCACCCCATTGGGGCCAGCGGCGCGCGCGTGCTCGTAACGCTCATTTATGCCTTGCGTGAACGCGGCCTGAAACGCGGGGTGGCGAGTTTATGTTTGGGCGGCGGCGAGGCGGTGGCGTTAGCGGTGGAAGTTGAGTAAAGCGTAAAACGTTAAGCGTGAAAAACGATGTGACTTTCACATTTTACGTTTCACATTTCACGATTGGGAAATATGGCAAACACAATTCAACAAATTGCAGTGATTGGCGCAGGCACGATGGGCAATGGCATTGCGCAAGTGGCGGCTGTGGCCGGTTACCAAGTAACGATGGTGGACGTGGCGCAGGCGCAGTTGGATAAAGGTCTGGCGGCCATCAAGAAATCGGTGGGGAAATTACATGAAAAGGGCCGCCTCAGCGATGAGCAAGCCGCGCGCGCGAGCAAAATCCTGGTGGGCACAGATTTGGCGGCAGTGGCGCAGGCCGATTTGGTGATTGAAGCCGCGAGTGAAAAGTTGGACGTGAAGCTTGATTTATACCGCGCCCTAGACCGCACTGTACCGGCGGATGTAATTCTGGCCAGCAACACCTCATCCATTTCCATCACCCGCCTCGGCGCGGCCACCAAGCGGCCAGAGAAGGTAGTGGGCATGCACTTCTTCAACCCTGTGCCAGTGATGACGCTGGTGGAAGTGGTGAAAGGTTTGGGCACTTCTCAAACTACGGTGAACCGCGTGATTGCTGTGGCGGAGCACATGGGTAAAACGCCGGTGTTGGTGAATGACGCGCCCGGCTTTATCTCCAACCGTATCCTTTGCCCCATGATTAACGAAGCCATTTACGCGCTGGAGGAAGGCGTGGCCACCACGGAGGCCATTGATGCCATTATGAAGCTGGGCATGAACCACCCGATGGGCCCGCTGACGCTGGCGGATTTAATCGGCCTAGATGTGGTGCTGGCCATCATGGAAGTTTTGCACCGCGATTTGGGCGATGACAAATACCGCCCGGCCCCGCTTCTGCGCCGCATGGTGGACGCCGGCTACTTAGGCCGCAAGAGCGGCCGCGGCTTTTATGAGTATGATTAGCGTTGCTCTCAACAAACGACTTAAGAACCCACATCGAAATTCGCGCCCGGCGAGAAAATTCGATGCAAAATCACTTACCCGCTAAGCCTTCTTCATTATGACTGACCCCCGTATCACCAAACTCGCGCAAGTGCTTGTTCATTATTCTGTGGAGCTAAAACCCGGCCACCAAGTGCACCTGCGCACGCACCCACTGGCCGAAGAACTCTCTCTGGCCGTGTACGCCGAAGCGATTAAGGCGGGCGCACATGTGTTTGTGCAAACCGTTCTCCCCGGCGCGGATGAACTCTTTTTCACGCACGCCTCTGCGGCCCAGTTGGATTACGTTTCACCCATCCGTAAACTCATCAACGAGCAGTTTGATGCGGTGATTGTGCTGAGCGCAGAGCACAATACGCGGGAGTTGAGCGGCACAGACCCGGCCAAACAAGCGCGAGTGCGCAAAGCCGGCGCGGCCATCCAAAAAACATTCTTTGAACGCGCGGCCCGCAAGGAACTGCGTTGGGTGCTGACGGAGTTCCCCACCCAAGCCTCCGCCCAAGACGCCGAGATGAGCTTGCGCGAGTACACAGATTTTGTGTACGGCGCGGGTTTGCTCAATGAGCCAGACCCGGTGGCGCTGTGGCGCGAAGAAGGCCAACGGCAGAAAAAACTTATTGATTGGCTCAGGGGCAAGAATCGCGTATCGCTTAAGGGTGCGAACATTGATTTATCCCTTTCCATCAAAGAGCGGGTGTTTATTGAAGCCGATGGCAAGTACAACTTTCCCGATGGTGAGATTTTCACCGGCCCAGTAGAAGATTCGGTGAACGGCTGGGTGCGGTTCCGTTACCCGGCCATTTACGGCGGGCAAGAAGTGACGGATATTGAACTGTGGTTTGAGAACGGCAAAGTGGTGAAGGAAAAGGCCAGCAAGGGCCAAGACCTGCTCACCTCTTTGCTTGATTTGGATGCGGGCGCGCGTTACTTGGGTGAGTGGGGCATTGGCACTAATTACGGCATTCAACGCTTCACCAAGAACATGCTGTTTGATGAGAAGATGGGCGGCACCATTCACTTAGCGGTGGGCGCCAGCTACCCTGAAAGCGGCGGCAAGAATGAGAGCGGCTTACATTGGGATATGCTGTGTGATATGGCCGAGAGCGAAGTGATAGTGGATGGTGAAGTGTTTTATCGCAACGGCAAACCTATCATTTGACGGTTGACCGCAGTCTGCCGTCCATCGTCTATTTCAATGAAAAGTATTTGTGTTTTTTGCGGCTCATCCACCGGCGCGCGGCCAGAGTATGCGGCGGCGGCGCGGCGGGTGGGCGCTTTATTAGCTCAGCGCGGCTTAGGGTTGGTGTACGGCGGCGGGCGTGTAGGCCTTATGGGCGTGGTAGCGGATGCGGTGTTAGCGCATGGTGGCCGGGTGGCCGGCATCATCCCGGAATTTCTGTTCAAAAAAGAAATTGAGCACCGCGATGTAAATGATTTGCGCGTGGTTGGTTCCATGCATGAGCGCAAGGCGCTGATGGCCGATTTGGCGGATGGGTTTATAGCTCTGCCGGGCGGCTGGGGCACGTTGGATGAGTTCTGTGAGATTCTCACTTGGGCGCAGTTGGGCTTGCATACCAAGCCGTGCGGCCTGCTGAACGTAGCTGGCTACTACGATTCTTTCCTGCAGTTTTTTGATACGGCCACTACCGAGGGTTTTGTTCAGCCGCAATACCGCGCGTTGGTGTTGGCGGATACAGACCCCGCCCGCCTGCTAGACCGTATGGCCGCTTACCAGCCGCCGCAAACCGTAAAGTGGATGAAAGACGAGCAGAGGTAGAGCATTTATGGGGAAATCAATCGCCAATATTATCTGGCAAGGCGGCCGTTATGCATTTGCTGCATTTTTTAGTTTTGTGGTGAGCGTATTAGGGTCGTTGGTGGCGTTTGCCTGCGCCTTTGTATTGATAGGTCTGCTGGTCCTACTTCTCACACTTGGCTTCCTCGTTAGTTTTATAACTCTCTCGGCAGAAAGCCCTATGCTGGCTATGCTGGGCACGATTTTTGTGCCGCTTTACTTTCTCCTGGTGAGTTTTTTGACGGTGATTTCAATTCTCGTTGCAGGCGGCTTATGCGTTTTGTTTATCGCTCTGCCTTTTGCCTTGCTCACCGAAAGGGTATTGCAGAAAGACAAATCGGCGTTGGCGCGTTTGGCGCTGTATATTTTTGAAAGTGTTCTGCTGGGCAGTGCGGCGGTAGCGCTGTGGTGGTGGCTCCGCCCGCCGCAACTAGAAATGTTTTGGGTGGCGGTGTTGGCCGTTTTGGTCTTTTCTATTACAAGCGGGAGCGTGGGTGGTTTTGGCTTTGCGCTCACCGTCACCGAGCAGGCCCGCCGTATGGCCGTTTGGCTTCTAGGCCGCCGCGCGAAAACGCACACCGCGTAACCCTTGTTTCCCCAATTTTCCCGTTACAATTTCCCTCGTGCCTTCAGCCCAAATCATTGCCTTTATCTTCATCGGCCTCCTCGTCTTCATTGGCGTGGCGGTGTGGGTGGCGCGCCGCGCCCAAGCCCGCGCCGAGCGCCGCGCCCGCAACCTACGCGCCCTGCTGGAAGTGAGCCGCCAAGCCACGGCCAACCTTGACCAACAACAAGTTTTAGAAATTGTGGTGCAGGCCGTGCAAGATGTGATGGGCTACCCCATGGCTAGCATTTTGCTGTTGGATGAAAGCCGCAATGAGTTGGTGGCCTCCGCCATCTCCACCCATAAGCGAGACTTAATTCCGCTGGGAGACCGAGTGCCGCTGGGACGGGGCATGGTGGGCACAGCGGCGCAAACGGGCCAAACGCAGTTGGCGAATGATGTTTTAAGCAACCCCAACTACATCCGCGCGCCGGGCGGCTGGGACCCGGGCAGTGAAATTAGCTTACCGCTTAAATCCGGCGGGCGCGTGTTGGGCGTGCTGGATGTGGAGGCCGAGCAGAAAAACGCCTTCCGCCCAGATGATGTGCAAGTGCTGGAAACACTCGCTGACCAACTGGTGGTGATTTTGGAAAAAGCGCGGCTGTTTGAAGGTGAGCGGCGGCGCGCCGAGCGTTTGGCCACAATCAACGGCATTGGGCGGTTGATGACGGCCAGTTTGAGCATGGAAGATATGCTCACCACAGCGGTGGAAGCTATTCAGATGCGCATGCAGTTTCCCTCTGTCTCAGTATTCTTAATTGATCCGGACGCGCTGGACACCTTGGTGCTTAAGGCGCGAAGCAGTGGCGCGGCCAATGTTGGCGGCGCATTAGGCTACCGCCAGCCCATAGCCCGCGGCTTGCTGGGGCGCGCGGCCCGCACCCGCCGGCCGGTGCTGGTGAACGATGTGGCCGCTGACCCGGATTACGTCCCCATCCCCAACACCCAACATCGCGCTGAGTTAGCCATCCCTATTCAAGTAGCGGAGCGGTTGTTGGGTGTGCTCAACATTGAAGATGAACGGCCATTTACGGCTGAAGATGTGACGGCTTTCCAAATTGTGGCTGACCAGTTGGCCGTAGCGATTGATAACACCCGGTTGTTTGATGATACTCGCGCCAATGTGCGCGATTTGATGGCCTTGTATGAGTTGAGCCAACGGATTACGGGCGCGCGGAGCGCCGATGACACCATGCGGGCCGCCCTGGAAGAATTGGCGGCTGAGGGCATTTACCGGTGTACCATTGCGCTCTTTTCCGATTACGACAAAACCGGGCGACCCACCCGCTTCCATGTGCCATATTTATATGTGCCGGGCGAGGGAGTTTTTCCGGTGAATGAGTATGTGCCCACCGGCGATGATGAGCTTAACCCATTGCTAGACCGAGGCGAGATGGTAGCCATTGCCGATGTGAGCCAAGACGAGCGCGTGCCGGAAAATTTGCGCGCCGAGCAGTTAGCGGTGGGCCGCCCGGCGTTAGCCATCATTCCATTGATGGAAGGCGGCCAGCGCATTGGCAATTTGGTGCTCTCGCACACCGCCGTTCACCGCTGGACGGAGGCCGAATTGCGCCGTTACCGTTCCTCGGCCAACCAAATTGCAGTGGCCATTGAAAATGCGCGCCGCTTTGAGCGCGAGGTCAAGCGCACCAATCGGCTGGAGTTGATTGCCCGCCTCGGCCAACGCATCGCCGCCCGCCTCAACCCAGCCGAATTGCTCACCATCACCGCTGAGTCTTTGCATACCCGCCTTGGCTATGAACACATTTCCATTTTCTTGGTGGATGCGGCGGATGAAACGTTCTTGGTGCAAAGCGCAGTGGCCAGCCTGTGGGATTGGTTGGGCAACCCGCCGTACCGCCAAGTGGTAACGCACGGCATACTGGGTGTAGCCGCCCAAACCCGCGCCCCCGTATTGATTAATGACGTGCAAGCTGACCCGCGCTATGTGCCCATCCCCGGCGCGGAAGCTCTGCGCTCCGAGCTGGCCATCCCGATTTTGCTCGGCGACCGGTTATTGGGGGTGCTGGATGCGGCCAGCGTGAACCGTTTCTCCGAAGATGATACCACCGGCCTCAGCATTGTGGCTGACCAACTGGCAATTGCATTGGAAAATGCGCGCCTGTATAACCGGGTGCAAGAAGTGGCCGTGCTGGATGAACGCCAACGTCTGGCCCGCGATTTGCATGACTCCGTGACGCAATTGATTTTCAGCATCACTCTGGTGGCCCAATCTATTAAACCGGCTTATCAAAAAGATGTGCTGGAAGGTGAACGCCGCATTGCCCGCGTGCTAGAACTCAGCCAACAAGCTTTAGCCGAGATGCGCGAACTGCTGGCCGAGTTGCGAAGCCCGGTGCAAGAAGGCTTAGTGCCCGCCATCCAAAAACATGTGGAGCGGCTGAAACAGCGCGAGAGCCTGCAAGTTCAGTGTGAAGTAGCCACCTACTCGCCGCGCCCAGTGGAGCAGGAGGAAACGCTTTATCGCATTGTGCAAGAAGCGTTGAACAATGTGGTAAAACACGCGCGCGCGCAAAAGGCGCTGGTGCAGTTAACCCAAAGCCCCCGCGGGCTGGAACTGACGGTGAGCGATGATGGGCAGGGTTTTGATGTGAAAAATTTGCCGCAAAATGGCCGGGCCGCCGGCGGGCTGGGCTTGCGTGGCATGCGTGAGCGGATTGAAAGATTGGGCGGAACCATTTACATTCAATCTAACCCGGGCGCGGGCACGGCTATTGTGGCCTTCCTGCCCGAACGGAGTCGATCCTCTCCTGGCGGGGAAAATCTTGATCCAAAACGGAGAACGCAAGAATGACGCGGCTATTAATTGTGGATGACCATACCATTGTGCGCGAAGGCTTGCGGTTGTTGTTGGAGGATGCGCCGGAAATTGAAGTGGTGGGTGAAGCGGCCAACGGCCTGCAGGCGGTGGAACAGGCGGCGGCCCTTCAGCCGGAGGTGATTTTGTTAGATTTGATGATGCCCGGCCTCTCCGGCCTAGAAGCCGCGCGGCGCATTCTGGCGCAACAGCCGCAGTGCCGCATTATTGTGCTGACTTCTTTTGCGGAAGGGCCGGATGTGCGCGCCGCCATGCAAATGGGCGTGGCCGGCTATTTGCTTAAGGATGTGTTGAAAGAAGATCTGCTCCTGGCCATTGCCCGCGCGGCGCGCGGTGAACCGGTGCTTCACCCCGAAGCGCAACGTAAACTGATTCAGCATATTGCCAACCCCACGCCTGAAACTGAACCCCTCACCGAACGTGAAACCGAGGTGCTTAAGTGTATTGCGCGCGGCCTGAGCAACCGCGAAATCGCCGAGGCGCTTCACATCACCGAAGGCACAGTCAAGGGGCACGTGAGCAATATCCTCTCTAAGCTCCACCTACAAGACCGCACCCAAGCCGCGCTGTACGCCGTGAAAAATGGTCTCGCAGAAAAGTAATAGATAACACAATCCGGTATAACCCATAACGCCCATCAGGTCTCCACTGCCCTCATACCCTCTCGCACCCCTCTAAAGTCATGCGCTAAAACCTGCCCCGCGCCGCATGCGCCCGCGTCTAAAACAGCATATTTTGAAAGCGTTCGTCACTCATCAAGGAAACGCTCTATGCACTGTTGGCACTGTGACCGCCCCGCCCATAGCCAATGCAAGTTTTGTGGCCGCGCGGTCTGCAAAGACCATTTCAAGACTATGCCGCATATTGTGGCGGTGTACACCGATAACAAACAAACCGTGCAGGCGTTGGTGACGCCGGAGGCCGTGCATTGCGGCGTGTGCCGCCCGTTAGGCGCGCCGGTGCCGCTCGATCTAAAAACGGGAACTGCGTAGTTTGGATTTTCACAATGCCGCGTTATCAACTAACCCAAACCACAGAAATCCCACCCGGCCAAATGAAGAGCTTTAGCGCCGGCGGCCAACGGGTGCTGGTGATTAACCTCAACGGTGAATTTCAGGCCGTGAGCGAATTGTGTCCCCACCTCTCCGTGCCGCTTAGCCGCGGGCGTTTGGAAGGCGAGTGCCTCACCTGTCCCGGGCATGGCTCGCAGTTCAACGTGCGCGATGGCTCCGTGCTGAAGTGGATTGGCCGCAAACCGAGTTTTCTCAGCAGCTTGCTCGATGGCAAGCCAAAAACCCTCAAACGTTACACCGTTAGCATTGAAGCTGGCGTGCTGTATGTGGATGTGTAATCAGGAGGTGGCCTGCCCGCGATTTTCTATTCTTATCTCTATAGCTCAACCTATCTTTTTTTATTTCTTTCTTTTGGAGGTTACTATGCGTCAAGAAGTTCTCGCCGCTATCCTAGAACGGATGGCCATTGATCCCGATTTTCGGCAACAAGTGGAAACTCGCCCGGGCAAAACGCTGGTAGAAGCCGGTTTAACTTGGGAAGAGTTCAAGGAATTACAAGAGCAACAAGCGGCCAGCGGCCCACAAGCTGAGGCGCTCGGTGAACGTTCCTCAGCGGCATTTACGGCGGCGGGCGCGCTGTGGAACAAACTGACCGGCCAATGTGGTTGCACCGCTAACTGGATTAAGGGCACCAGCACTGGTGCGTATGTGCCGTTTTGTGACTAATTGGTGAGCAAAACACCCTGAGCGACGCCTCGCTCCGCTCGACGGGGCAATCGAAGGGTATGTTCGTTACTGAGAGTGGCACGTTTCGATGACGCTCAACGTGCCAGCTACTAATTAGGAGTACCCTATGTGCGTTAAACCCAACTCCACCGCCGAAGCCCACACTTTGGAGCAAATCCACGCCATTAGCCAAAGCATGGCGGCAGGTGAATTGAGCGCAGATTTATTCTTTGCGCGCGGCCGCGCCCGCAAACAAGTGAAACAACTGGAAGAAGCGGTGCATGACTTAACACACGCGTTGGAAAGTCACCCGCCGCTGGCTGAGCGTGAGCAGGCGATTGCTTACAACTTGCGCGGCATTTGCTACCGCCGCCTTGAGCGTTATCCCGAAGCCATCGCCGATGCAGACCGCAGTTTGGAGTTGCGGCCGGCTTACTCACCGTTTTGGGCAGACCGGGGTTGGGCTTATGTGTGCGCGGGCCAGGCCGAGCGTGGGATTGAAGACCTCAACCGCGCGCTCGAACTGCATCCTTATTTCTTGGCCTTTGTTTACCGGGGCGCGGCGTATTTTGATTTGGGCGATTTTGCCGCCGCGCTGGCTGATTATGACCGGGTGATTGAGTTATATGCTGATAATCTCTCCTATAGCCCATACCTCAACCGCGGCATTTTGCGCCTCATCCAAGGCTACACGCCTGCCGAGGCCGAAGCGGATTTCGATGTTTCGGTGGCCCGCCTGCCCGATGCGGTGACGCCGAACCCGCGCCCCTACGCCTACCGCGGGCTGGTGCGCGCCATGCAGGGCCGTTACGCCGAAGCGTTGGCCGATTTGCGGCTGGCGGAAGCCCAAGGGCCGGACCCCATGATCCCTCTGGCCCGCAGTTTAGTGTATGCTCGCGAGAATAACCGGTTGGGCGTGAAGGATGAAATGCTGGCGCTGACGAATTTAGCGCAGGCGAATCAACGGCCGGTTGGCCCGCTCCTGCAAGCCGCCGCGCACTTCTTTACTAATCCGGTTTCCATCCTCCCCGGCCTTACGCCGCTGGTGGCCTAAGAACCCATCTCTAAAACTATTAAGTAGAACCGTTTTATCGTAAAAAACTTATCAAAACGACAAGTTTGTAGATGGGTTCTAATTTAACTATTCAGAAAGATAAGACTGTAAAAATGAAAAACAAACATGCGCTTGTGATCGGCGCGAGCATGACTGGGTTAGTAACGGCTCGTGTACTGAGTGATTATTTTGAACAGGTCACGGTGCTAGAACGTGACGAACTGAACGCCACGCCCACGTCGCGCAAAAGCGTGCCGCAAGGTCAGCACTTACATGCTTTGCTGGCCAAAGGTCGCTATCTCCTCAATCATTATTTTCCCGGCCTAACCGATGAACTGGTAGCGCAAGGCGCTTTGGAAGGTGACCCGACGGAAAAGACGAATTGGTTTGTAGATGGCGGATACCGTTACAAAACCAAGCTTGGTCATACGGCCATTTTGCTAACGCGGCCACTGGTTGAAACCACAGTACGCCGCCGGGTAATGGATTTGCCAAATGTAACGATTGTGACGAAGGTTGATGTAAAAGAATTGTTGGCCTCAGCCGATAAGGCGCGAGTGCTGGGTGTGAAGTTGGAGCACCGTCAAGCGGATGGCAAGCCGGAAGTTTCTGAACTCCATGCTGATTTGGTGGTGGATTGTGCTGGGCGCGGCTCAGCGGCGGTGAAATGGCTGGCGGCTTTGGGCTTTGATAAGCCCGCCGAAGAGACCATCAAAGTAGATTTAGCTTACGCCACTCGCACTTACCGCCGTCGCCCAGAGCAGGGCGATGAAGCGTACTTCATTTCGCCTACACCGCCGCATGAATTCTGCGGCGCTGGCGCCTTTCCGGTGGATGGCGACCGTTGGGTGGTGACGCTGGCCGGTTACTTTGGCAATCACCCACCTGCCGATGAAAAAGGCTTCAATGAATTTGCGCGCAATTTGCCTGCACCGGATATTTATAACCTGATTAAAGACTCCGAGCCGTTGACGGAGATTGTGACTTTCAAGTATCCGCACAGCTTACGCCGCCGCTATGAAGCCCTTAAGCGCCATCCCGAAGGCTATTTGGTTTTGGGCGATGCACTGTGTAGCTTCAACCCGATTTACGGACAGGGCATGACAAGCGCCAGCCTACAGGCCGATGCGCTAAACACGCTTTTGGCGCAGGCGGATGGTAATTTGCAAGGTTTGTGGCGGCGGTTTTATCCAGCCGCTTCCAAAGTAGTGGATGGGCCGTGGCAATTGGCGGCGGGCGCAGATTTTGCTTACCCACAAGCGCAAGGCAGAAAACCGGCTGGCGCGGATTTGATTAATAATTACATTGCCCGCCTACAACGCGCTACGCATCATGAGCCGGTGGTGCATTCGGCCTTCATCGCATGTACGAACTTGTTAGCGCCTACCTCCAGCTTGTTTGCGCCGCATATCGTCTGGCGCGTTTGGCGCTATGGCGGCCAACGATCACGCCCTGCCGCCCGCCGCGCTCTTTCCACATTCGCCTCACACAGCGCGGATTAAGTAGAAGTTCCTCAGCATACTTAGCGGCCGGGCGGTGAAATATTCCGATGCCTGACTTATATCAGAAATTAAAGTGGAGGGTAGCTTCACGCGGCTGGCCAGAATGGGATGGCTTGTGGCCCACGCCGCCTACGGCGGAAGCCAAACCCAGCCTGTGGGCTGACTTACAACAAAAAACCAATCCGGCGTTGTGGGTGCCTAAACCAGCGGAAGGCGTAGAAACGCACCCGTTGGAAGAGCGCGGCCAAAAACTGTGGGTGCTTAAGCACCGCGCCACCAACACTTATTTGCGCGTTTCTGCCGAAGACCATTTTGTGTGGACGCAGATTGACGGGCAACGCACGGTGCTCAAGCTCTCCATTGCCTACGCCATGAAATACAACTCGATGGCGTTGGGGCGCATCCAAAGTTTGGTGGAATTGCTTCAGGATAAGGGCTTGGTCACGGGCGGCCCGGTGGATGTAGTGTATGCCCCCCTTCAGCGGCGTTTAGCGAGTGCGGGCGTGGTGGGTAAACTGCGGCAGGGCTTTGGCTGGCTGATGACCACCTTCCTGTTTCGGCAGTTTCCGGTGGCGGGCATTGGCGGCGCAGTAAACGCGGCTTATAAGTGGGGCGTGTGGGCGTTATACACTCGGGTGGCCCTAGCGCTGATGAGCGTGTTAGGCGTGGCCGGGCTAGTGCTTTATTTGAGCATCGGTGGCTTGCAAATGCCCAGCGTCGCTCGCTCTACACCGGAGATTGTGGCGCTAGTGGCGTTGGTTTTAGTAGCGCTCTTTTTGCACGAGTGTGGCCATGCCTTTACGGTGCGGCATTTTGGGAGGGAAGTTAACCGCGGCGGCCTTATCATGATGTATGGTATGCCGGGCGCGTACATTGATACCAGTGATATGTGGCTGGCCCCCAAAGCCGCGCGGTTAGCCGTGACTGCCGCCGGCCCGTTTGTGAACTTTGTATTGGGCGGCTTAGCTTCTCTCAGCACGCTTCTTTGGCCGGAACGCGCCTCCTTCTTCAGCTTCTTCGCTTTCACCAATTATCTCTTCATCATCGCCAACGCCATTCCCTTCCTCAAGTTTGATGGCTACTACCTGCTGATGGATTGGCTGGAGATTCCCAACTTGCTGGAACGCGCCACCGGCTTCTTCCAACGCGAGTTGTGGGTTTTGCTCCGCCGCAATTGGGCCGCTGGCGAATGGTGGCCGAAGTTTACGCGCGAGCAATGGATTTTTGTGTTCTTCGGCGGCATTTCAACCTTGTGGATGATCAATCTGCTTTACCTGCCGCTATTGGTGATGCCCGCCCGCGTGTTTGGCTTGCTGGGGCAAGTGTTCACCACCGATTTGCGCACGGTGGCCGGGCTAGGTTTATTAGGCTCGCTGGCGCTGGCGCTTTTCTTTGGTTTGCTTCAGGCCAATATGTTCTCGGCCAATGTGCGCCAGCAAGTGCAACAATTGGCCCGCACGGTGCAAAACCGCCCCGGCTGGCAAAGCATGCTTATCTTGTTGTTGATGGCCATCATCCTTGGCTCTCTGCCTGAACTGATGCACTTGCAAGCCAGTATGGCCTCTGCCGCTGGCTTTTGGGCGCAGGCTTTGTCTGTGCTTTTGCCATTGCTTGCCGCCGGCTTCTCGGCCTCGCTGGCTGTTAACATGGCTGGCTCACCGTGGCGTTGGTGGTACAGCGGCCTCGCCCTCGCCTCCGCCGCACTGCTCATCAAATCCCAAATCCCAATTACCAATACACCCATTCCTCATTCTCTAATTCTCTCAATCGCCTTTGCCGGCCTCCTTTTGGGCTTTCTCCTCTCTGCGCGCTTGTGGCGCTTTGCTGTGCGTGGAGATTTGGGCGGCGTATTATTCTTAATGGGGCTTTCAGTGTTGTTGTGGCCGGTGGGGGGGGATTGGGCGTGGCGCGTGGCGTTGGCTTTGTGGGGCGGCGCGGCGTTTCTGGCGTGGCATCTCATCCGCCGCCCATTGTTACCGCCCGCGCGCGTGGTGGATATGATGCCCTCCGAGGACGCCGACCCGGCGCAACACACGCCGCATCTAACTCGCGCCTTTAGCTGGCTTCTGCGCACCACCCTCCAACAAACAGTGGAGATAAGCGGCCCGGCCAGCCGCGCTAAATTGGTGGAAGCTTTCAACGGCTTGGCCGTGGATAATGGCTGGCCGCTGTGGTTCAACGCGCATGGCTTGCTGACTGATCAAGTGACTGCGCCCTTCAACGAGCGCGCGCAGATTTATCGCTCGGCTTTAGCCGGGTGGCTGGCGCAATTGGCCGCTGAAACCGAAATGCGTTTTGCGGCGGATACGTTGGCGCAGGCCTACTTTGATTTACCCATGCGTTTGCGGCGCTTGGTGGCCAATCATGTGTTGAATGAATTACCGTGGGAAGGCGCGGCGCCCTGGGCGCGGAGTGAACAGGGCGGCGACCGTCTGAAACTGCGCTTGGCCTTCCGGCATTTGGCGGAGGGGCCAATGCAAGCCTGCACCCGCGTGTATGGCCATTTACTGGCCGAGCAATTAATGGGGGAGTTTAACCAAGTGGCCGCGCTGGCGGAGTGGGGGCTGTGGTTCCGCGCCAATGGCCGCTTGGGGGATGAAGCGCAAGGTGATGTGTTGGCGTTGGGCGAAATTTTTCAATCCGCACTGGCCGATGTGTTGGGCCGCATGGCGTATTACACTGGCGCACATTTTGTGGAAACCAGCCTCTTGCAAACACATGATGCTCTGCCGTGGCAACTGCGGGAGGTGGCCGCGCCGGCTTTATTGCGTGCTCTGCCGTGGGCCAGCCGCCTTAAACTGGGCGAAGCAGAATCTATTGTTGAACTTTTACAAAAACAACCCGCTTTCAGCGCTTTGCCGGTAGAGACGTTGGCGCAGTTGGCGCAACATGCGCGTACCAGCCGTGTACCAGCCGGCCGCCGTTTGCACGCCGCCGGGCAAACGCTCCGGTGGGCTAGTTTGGTGCGTAGTGGCCAAGTGGAGGTGTTAAAGGCTGAGGGCGGCGCGCGCCGTGTGGAAGCGGTATTGAGCGCGGGCGCGCTCTTAGAAATGGAAGCGCTGACCACGGGGCAAACCGCGCAGTCAGAAATGCGCACAGTTACCGCAGTGGAATTACTGCAGTTGCCCGCGGAAGCCGCGCGGCGCGCCCTCGCCGAAGCGCCCTCCCGGCCCGAGGCGGCTTTGCTCAGCCGCATCCCCTTGTTCCGTGAACTTGCGCCGGACGAACTCCGCCGCCTTTCTTTGTGCTTGCGCCCGCGCACGTTGCCCCCGGGTGAAGTGGTGGTGCGGCGCGGCGAGACCGACCGCGATTTGTACGTGATTGGCGCAGGTGAGCTGGCGGTGACGGTGGATGAAGGAGCAACGGAGCGCATTGTGGCGCACTTGGGGCCGGGTGAATTTTTTGGAGAGATGGCGCTCTTGCGCGGCGAGCCGCGTTCAGCTACGGTGCGCGCCCTCACCGAGGCGCAAGTGTGGGCGCTCTCCGCCGATGACTACGCTGAGTTTATGCGCGAAGCGCCCGCCCTGCGCGCCGCTCTGGAGCAAATGGGGAGCCGCCGTCACCTAGAACTCCGCGCGGCGTAATGGGGCAAACACGGATTTTCGTGTACTTTCTACAACTTCATGTGTTCCATGTTTTAATAGGCCATCCTTATCATGTGAGGCTCAATAACCATGTGGTGGCTTGAAAATAACACCGGCTTTCTCGGCACACGCGCCAGCTTTGTTTCTGATGTAACGCTGGTTTTGATGTTGCTCTCTATGGCGGTTTTTACCTGGGGCTGGTTGTTGGCGCGGCGAGGGGATTTGGCCTGGCACGGCATGGTGCAATCCGCGAGCGTGGTGATTAACACCATCACCATTTGCTTCTCCATGCTTCTGCCGTTTGTGCATCGCTTTACGGAACCGCGCTATCCCTTACCCATCTGGTTTTATATTGTGCTGATTGCGCACGGTGTGGCGGGTGTGGTGGGCATGGTGTTTGGCGTGTGGCTGATGCTCAGCGCCAACGGCATTATATTTCCCCCGCCAGACTATGAGCGCTACCGCCCCCTCATGCGCTCAGCTTACGGCATTTATTTACTCGCCACTCTCTTAGGCGTGGCCGTGTACGTCGCCTCATACATGCTTCTGCCCCAACCCCCGCATTGAGCCCGCCATCCAAAATGGACGGCTCGTTAAGTCAAAACCCGCGAAGCGGGTTGCATAACTACTGGCAGGCGTCGGCTTCCAGCCGATGCCGTACTAACGCCTATGCCATGTATGGGCAGAGCAAAAGCCGCCAACTGCCTCTGCACATCGAACGGGAGTTGGCGGCTTGGGTGTTTCATCGCAGGCGCTTGAATGGTTTTACATAGCCTTATTAAAAGAGACCTAATTTGGCGATTAATCTGCCGACCAACGTAGCATAAACTTTTCAGCAGGCAATAATAGCGATTTCTTGAGTTCAGAGCCGCCCGGCATATTTTTTACCATCCCTAAATACATATTGGTAGCTGCTTGTATCTTTAGAACGCTGTCTTTGGTTTTTAACCAGTTCGGAGGGCTAAAAACCTTCCCGCGTTCCTCTGACTCGCTTCGTGCCGTATCGAATGCAGAGTTGTAGCAATTCGCGGCCATGGTAATAATGGGGTCAACGGTATCTGTGTCGCGAATAATCCCTTCTGTTGCTGAGGGGGCTGGAACTTTGTCGGGTTGACCACTTCCAAGGCTAAAACAAGCTTGAACAGCAAATAGTAAATGCGACTTAGAAAAACTCGGCATAGCGAGTAATGCATCGTTCAAGCCCAAATCGTTTTTACCCCACCTTCGCTCGATATGATTTGCCCAAGACATTAATGCCCATAAATCCAAAGGTGGGTAATCAGAATGGAATAGTTGCTCGAAGTGCTTATCGAACAGCTTGTTTTCATTGTAGGAAATGTTTGGGCGCTGACAATGCCAAGCCATTAAGCATCGGGCAAGTAATCCTATTTCAAGGGTTTTGGATTTCTCGCGGTCGGCGGGACGCTCTTCGCCACGCTTAGTAATAAAATAACCATCACGATATGTATTTTCATAAGCACGCTTTATTGCTAATACGCGTTTATCGTTGCTTCGTAAATCACGGGGCTTCACCGCACTCTGAGAGTTTGTATTGACGCTGATTTTCTCAGCTACATCTCTCTGGGGGATTTCATAAAATCGAAAAAGCACATAGGCACCATTTGCGGCCCGTACTTTTTCGGATGATGCTAGGATTGTTGTAAGAGACTGGCATCCATTGACAACGCTCAAACCTTCCAAACGCATCCTGCCAGTTGTTTTGTCCAAATCGAGTTTTTCACAAAGAGCTGTGATTCCATTATGGAACAAAAAGAAATATTGTGGATTGTCACTAGTTAGAGTCTGTCGTAGACCTTTGTTGACTTTATTCGTTAGACCAAGGGATTGGCGCACGTTTTTTCTAAACAGCATCCCATCACGAATACCGGGTAAATTCAGGCAATCACTGAGCTGAATTGCCGCAAGTATAGTTTTGAAACCCGCCACGGTCATATCGAGGTAACGTCCCGGTTCAAGGGTTAAAGCGTGGTTTAGTTTTGGTAGCTCTTTCGCAACAGCTTCTTCCCATCTGGACTTAATAACCGGCTCATCCACTAAGGTGAGCGTTGCCTGTATTTGTTCAAAACTCCCGATTAGGTTTTGGAAGGTTGCTAAGTCATCTTTGGCAGCGGCTGTTAAGTTGCCTGTGGTGACGAGTTCGAATTCAATGTCATAATCGTCTTCTAGTACTTCGGCAATGGAAGCCAATTTCACCTTTAATTTCGAGTTTGCGTTTTGCTGTAATGCTTCCAGATCCTTTATTTGTATCCAAGCCGCCAATACTTCCTGTAGTGGTTGGTGATCAACTGAACCTATAAAGAATTTGCTTTGGATGATCACTACTCGTCTTAGCTCATCATCCACAATGATGGCATCTATCTCTTTGTCGTTTTGGCCATCGGTAATATCGTCTCGAGCCTGTATCGGTGAGCGCAAATGGATATTTCGTAAATACCAAGCTAAAAACCGTTCGCCATCATTGGCGAAGTTTTCGTTATAGAATGTGTCTTGTTGAATGTCTTGTTTGATTCGTTCGTACAGTTGACTCATTTTATCTTCTTTTGATAGTTGATATCTGCCTGTGCCACAGCTCTTCTTGTCGTGAAATTTATATCCAAGCCGCCCCCTCTCGGCTTGTCTTTTCAGTAAACGAAAGGCTACTCCTCCAGCGTACTCACATCACCCTCGGGCAGGCCTTGCGCGCGGGCTTTGAGCACGCGCCGCATAATCTTGCCACTGCGCGTCTTGGGGAGCTTATCCACGAACGTCACTTGATCTGGCTTGGCGATGGGGCCAAGGTGCTGGCCCACATGCTGACGCAAAGTTTCCGCCAGCTCTGGGGAGGCGGTGTGGCCGCCGCGCAACAACACAAAGGTGTAAATGGCGTTGCCTTTTACCTCATGCGGCAAACCAATGGCCGCCGCCTCCGCCACCGCCGGATGGCTGACGAGGGCGCTTTCCACCTCCGCTGTGCCCAAACGGTGGCCGCTCACCTTAATCACATCATCCGTGCGGCCAATAATCCAGAAGTAGCCGTCTTTATCACGCTTGGCGCTATCACCGGCCATGTATTTGCCGGGATACTTGCTCCAATATTGGCGCACGTAGCGTTCATCATCCCCGTAAATGGTGCGGAGCATGCTGGGCCATGGGCGTTTGAGGACGAGGAAACCTTCTTCCCCATCCGGCACCGGGTTACCCTGCTCATCTACAATTTCAGCTTCTTGGCCAAAGAAGGGCCGCGTGCCACTGCCCGGCTTGAGGGGCACCACGGGCGTGGGCGTAATCATAAATGCGCCGGTTTCGGTTTGCCACCACGTATCCATGATGGGGCACCGGCCTTTACCAATCACGCGGTGATACCATTTCCACGCTTCGGGGTTAATCGGCTCGCCCACGGTGCCTAACAAACGTAAGCTGGATAAATCATGTTTGTTGGGCCACGCCTCGCCAAAGCGCATGAGGCCGCGGATGGCGGTGGGCGCAGTGTAAAAGATGGTGATGCCGTAACGCTCCACGCACTGCCACCAGCGGTTGGGATAGGGATACGCCGGGCCGCCCTCAAACATGAAGCTGGTGGCGCCGTTGAGCATGGGGCCGTACACCAAATAGCTGTGGCCCGTAATCCAGCCGGGGTCAGCCGTGCACCACCAGCGGTCTTCGTCTTTCATATCAAATACATATTTCAGCGTTGTGTAAGTGCCCACCATGTAACCGCCGTGCGTGTGCAGGATGGCCTTTGGCTTGCCGGTGGAGCCGCTGGTGTACAAAATAAACAGCGGGTCTTCGGCGTCTAGCGGCTCGGTAGGGCACTTACCGCTGGCAATGGGCAGGGCGGCCAGCGCCTCAAACCAGTGGTCGCGCAGAGGGTCCATCGTCACTTCATGGGCGGTGCGCTTCACCACAATCACATTTTCCACCGTGGGGCACTTCTTGAGCGCTTCATCCACAATCTTCTTAAGCTCAAAAATTTTGCCGTTCACCCAACTGCCATCGGCGCAAATCACCAGCTTGGATTGTGAATCTTCAATGCGGCCTTGCAACGCATCTGTGCTGAAACCGGCAAACACCACGCTATGCACTGCGCCGATTTTGGCGCAGGCCAGCATGGCAAACACAATCTCCGGAATGCGGGGCAAATAAATGGTCACGCGGTCACCCTTGCGGATGCCCATGCTCTTAATGATGTTGGCCCACTTGTTCACTTCACGGTTCAGGGCAAAGTAAGAATATGTGCGATGGTCTTTGCCGTCCTCGCTCTCCCAGATCAACGCCAGCTTGTTTTTGCGCGCGGTCTTGATGTGCCGGTCAACGGCGTTGTGAACAATATTCACCTGACCGCCGGTGAACCATTTGTAAAACGGCTTGTTAGAAGCATCCAGCACTTTATCCCAGCGCTTGAACCATTCCAGTTCTTCCGCGCGTTGCTCCCAAAAGCCTTCCAGGTTATCGTGCGCGTACTGCGCCAGCGCGTCCCAATCGGGCACATTGGCATTTTGCACCACACTAGCGTCGGGATAGTAAACTTCACCTTCAAGTTCAGTGGCCATAGCAAGTCTCCAAGAAATGGATGATGAGGATGGGTTAGGCGGATTTTACCCCGTTTAGGTGTTAAGGTGACTGTCACTTGCTTCAAGACTCAAATGTTTCAAAGAGCCTAATCAAGGGACGGTTACCAGAGGCCCGTGAAACTACGGGCACGTTTCGCCCGTAAGCTCTAACTGGCCGGAGGCGTTGCGTTGGTACAGCTGGCCGTACGCGGCGTTTGGGTTCCCGCCCTCCTCATTGCGCCACAGGAAATATAAAACGTTGGTGCGCAGGCAAAAAGTTTCGCCGCTGGTGAGCCGCGCGGCTTCATATCCCAAGCCGCTGGCGTTTGGTTCATTAATGAGAAAAAGCCGGTCCACTTCCAAATTGCCCGGCCCGCGCCGCCAGGCCAGCTCGCCGTTTACGGCCAAGAAAAAGCCCACCAGCGGTAACACCATCACCAATAGCCACAGCCCACAGCCCAGCGCACAACTGCGCGGCGTCATTTGTTGGTTGGCGGCAGAATGTGGTTGGGCAGTCACGCTTCACCCACGTAACTCAGCATGGCCGCGCCAATTTTGATGCCGTTATAAAAACGCTCCACTTCCATATTTTCGTTGGGCGCGTGGTTGGCTTCATCCGCGTTGGCGTATGGCACAATGAGGGAGGGCGCGCCGAGGATTTGCGTGAACACGTAATCGGGCAAACTGCCGCCGAGGGCGGGGATGAGGAGCGGTGGTTGGCCTTCCACCGCCTCAATGGCGCGGCTGAGGTGGGCAACAAGCGGCGTGCTGAGCGGTGTTTTGCTCGGCTCCATGCCGCCCTGCCGGATTAATTCCACGCCCGGCGCAAATTTATGCACGTGCGCTTCCACCTTGCTGAAAATTTCTTCCACCGTTTGCGCGGCCACCAAGCGGATATCACACTTGGCCATGGCTTCATGCGGCAGAACGGTCTTGGAGCCGGGGCCGGCGTAGCCGCCGTGCAGGCCGTTAATGGTGAATGTGGGCCACGCGCTCAGGCGCTCGTAATAGCCGCGCGTCAGCGGCGCATCAAAGTGTTGTAAGCCGAGTTCACGCCGCACGGCTTCTTCGTCCAGCGGCAAAAGCGCCAGCGCGGCGCGCTCTTCATCCGTCAGCGGCAAAACATTTTCGTAAAAGCCATCAATTGTAATCTCGCCGTTGGCGTTCTTCATTGTGCCTAGCAAGTGCACCAGCGTCCACAAGGGGTTGGGGGCCACACCGCCAAAATTGCCGGAGTGCAAATCACGGTTGGCGCCGCGCGCGCGCAGTTCAAAGCTAATAATGCCGCGCACCCCGCCGATGATGCAGGAGCGGCCACTTTCATGCACCGGCCCATCGCTCGTAATCACCACCTCGGCTTTTAGGCGTTCACGTTGCGCCCGCACCACCTCGGCAATATGGTCACTGCCCATTTCTTCTTCGCCCTCCAGCAAAACTTTCACGTTGCAGGGCAGGCGGTCATTGAGCGTCATCAGCGTTTCTATCGCGAGCAGATTGGCAAAGTGTTGGCCCTTGTTATCACCCACGCCGCGCGCGTACAGCCGCCCGTGGCGTATCGTTGGCTCGAAGGGCGGAGAAACCCACGCGTCCAGCGGGTCTGGTGGTTGCACATCATAGTGGCCGTAAATCAGCACGGTGGGCAGGCTGGCGCTCTCAATGCGTTCGCCATACACCATGGGCCAGCGCGGCGTAGGCAGAAGCTCCACCTTCAGCCCTATGCCTCGCATCACACCAGAAATATAGTCCGCCGTTTCGGCAATGCCTTCGCCATACGCGCTGATGCTAGGGCGGCGTACGTAATCCACCAGCCGCGCTAAGAACTCGGCGCGGTGCGCGTCAACGTAGTCAAAAAGATTTTTGAGATTGGGCATAGGAGGAACGCTGATTGCGCTGAAAACCGCTGAGTATCTTTATGCTTTAGCCCTTCGCTGGCGGCTTCGCGCAACCAACGAAGGGCTAGAAATAAGTCAGCGCCCATCAGCGGCCATCCGCGTTTTCAGCGTTCAAAATCACACAACGACAAAGCTATTTTATGCCCAACAATTCCACTTCAAACACTAGCGTCGCGTTGGGTGGGATCACGCCGCCGGCGCCGCGCGCGCCGTAGCCCATTTCAGCCGGGATAGTGAGCTTAGCCTTATCCCCTACGCGCAGTTGCGCCACGCCATCATCCCAACCTTTAATCACCTGGCCTACGCCCAGCACAAACTCAAACGGTTCGTTGCGATCCACGCTACTATCAAACTTCTGGCCGGTGGTGAGCCAGCCGGTGTAATGCACCCGCACGCGGTCACCTTTCTTGGGCTGTGCGCCGGAGCCTTCGACCAATTTTTCAACTTTCAATTCTGAACTCATGGTAATCCTTTCGGGAAATTTAACCGCAAAGAATTCGCTAAATTTTCTTTGCGTTCGTTTGCCGCCTTGAGGCGGTTTGCGCCTTCTGGCTTACTTAAGCGCCAGCAGGCCGCACGGTACTGCCGCCCTTCTCACCTAGCACGCGGTACATGCCCACCGGCACAGTTTTGCCTTTCACCAGCCGCGCCTCGGCAAATTCCAAGTTGAATTTGTCTTTTACCTTTTCTTGTGTGAACTCGGTGATGAGCAAAGGCCACTTAAGGTCTTTTGTCAAATCTTGCACGCGGCTGGCGAGGTTTACGCCATCACCCATGACGGTGTAGTTCACGCGGCGGCCAGAGCCTACCAACCCCACAAACACTTCGGCGGTGTTCAGGCCAATGCCCATTTCAAGTTTAGTGGCGGCGAGATTGCCTTCCTGTTCCCACTTCTGGCGTAGACGGGCCAATTCCAACCGCATATCAATCGAACAGCGCACGGCCCGCTCCGCGTGGTCTGGGTACCATACTGGAGCGCCGAAGAAGGCCATCACCAAATCGCCTTCATATTTATCCACCGTGCCGCCGTGCCGGTGAATCACATCCGTCATCGCGCCCAAGTATTCGTTGAGCAAGTTCACCAGTTCTTCCGGCGTCAGCTTTTCAGACATGGTGGTGAAGCCGCGGATGTCCGAAAATAAAATCGTCAGCTCGGCGCGTTTGCCCCGCATCGCGTCCACGCCTTGGTCAATCAGTTGGCCCACCATCTCTGGTGAAATAAACATCTCAAAGATGCCGCGCACCCGCCGCTTCTCAATCTCTTCATTCAAGGCGCGCTCGGCGGCGGGGAAGGCGTACACCAGCAAGAGGGTGAACAGCGGGGCCACCACCGGAATTTCCGTGCGGAAGCCGATGAAGGCGATGAGCCAAACGGCCATGCCGGCCACCATCAGGCCCAACACCAACGCCACCGCGCGGGAGGGCTGGCGGATCATCAATAGGCCAAGGCCCATCAGGCCGGAGACCACAATGCTCAGCAACATGGGGAAGCGCTCAACAATGGAGCACAGGCGCAGAAAGGCTACCTCCGTGTTGGCGTCCGCGCACACGCCAGACCATTTGATGAGGTGTTCACCCGTCAGCATGGTGTCAATCGCGTTGGCCATCAGCTCCACGCCGGGCATAAATCGCTCTGCGCTAAACGGGGTGGGGTACACATCTTGCAGAGAAACGGAGGTGGCGCCAATCAACACGATTTTGTCTTTGACGGCCTCCGGCTCTTCAAAAGCTAAATCGCCATTAGTGACTTTATAAATCGAGAGCGTGCGAAAGGTGGCCGCGCCGCCGCGAAAATTAACGCGCAAGAAGCGGCGGTTGAGCGGCACGGTTTGCTGGCCAAACAAAAAGCCTTCCATGCGCGGTTGCGCTTCCAGAGTGACGTTGGCGTAACGGGCGGCGGCCAAGATGGGCCAGGTATAGAAGAACGGGCCTTCGGTTGCCTCGCGCGCGGCGTTATCCCAGGCCCAAATGCTGTGAACCGAACCATCGGCATCGACCTCGATATTCGTAATGCCCACTTCCAACGCCGCCTCCCGCAAAATCGGCAAAGGAAATTCTTGGCTGATTTGCAAACCGCCTTCCCGCAAAGTCTTTTTGATTTCACCGTTGAGGATGACATTGCCGGCCGCCTTGATGGAGGCCGCCAGCGCCGCATCGCCGAACTGCACAGTGAGCGTTTGCCCCACGCGCAATGGGTCTTGGGCTGGTTGCCCATGGTCATCCACAATGGCGCCGGAGTTAATTTGAAACAATCCTGCAATTCGGGCCACATCGTCTCCATCTCTTACGGTATAGCTTACAGCGCCGGTCACGGGGATTTGGAGTAAATCGCCCGGCTGAATTTGGCAGGCATTTTCTAGATTGTTGATTTGGAGCAAAGTGGCTTCGCTCACGCCATAACGCTCCGCAATCAAATCCAGCCGGTCACGGATAAGGATGTGGGTTTGGGAGGGGCTGGTGGGGATGGTGAGCGTTTGCCCGCCGCAAACTGTGCCGGTGTTATCCAGATTGTTGGCGGCGCGCAGTTCATCCGGCGTTACGCCGTACTTTTCCCAGACTTGTTTGAGCGTTTCACCCTGAACAAAGTAAGTGGCTGGTTTGCTGATTTCGGGGTCTATAAAGAACACGTCAAAAACTATCAAGCGCGCGCCCATCGCTTTGAGCTTGTCCACCAACTGCGCAAAGTAGGTGCGCGGCCACGGCCATTGGAGACCGGTAAGGCCAAATGAGTCATCATCAATGGCCGCGATGACCACCGGGCTGGGCGGGGTTTGTGGCCCGCGAATTTGAAAAGCGATGTTGGTGGCGTTAAGCTCGGCGCCATCCAGCAGGCCAAATAACCCACTAACCAGCATGACAAAAACCACCAATATGATGAGGCCTAAGCTCTGACGGCGGAAGGGATTTTGACGCATTGGATTATTGACGCAGAGACGCAGTCGCTTCGCTTAGCAAGCGACTCTGCAGAAAATTATGGCCCGGGCGTTGGCGAACAAAAAGTATCTTGGTGTTGCCAGGTGCGGCTGGCCGTCTGCCCATCGGCAGATGTTACCGTTACCGTGTCGGTGCGGTCTTCACACCGGTTGAGGGTGAGTGAGAACGTAAGGCCCGGCCCGGGCTGAACGGTGTACGGCTCCACGCCGCCCTGCACGGTCACCACAATCAAGAGTGTGTAGGTGGATGATTGTGAGTCACAGCCAATTTGGCACAACGCGGCCACTTCCGTAATCACCAGCGGCCCGGCGGCGGTGGGCGAAACTTCTGGCGTGGGGCTAGCCTCCGGCGGGTTGGTGGCGGGCGGCGGGGCGGTGCTGACTGGCAAGCCGGGGAACAGGGATTGGAATTGCGGCGCGCATACCGGCCCCGGCAAGATGTTATTCCAGCGCACAATGGGAATGCCCAGCCGTTGGCCCGCAAACAACCGACTTTGGGTTGTGAGATTATTGGCCTCAAAGATAGCATCTGGCAAGACGCCATAGCCGCGCGCAATGCACAACACGGTTTCACCCGCCAGCACACGGTGTTCACCCATGATAGGTAGAGTAGGGCGCGGCAAGGGCGTGGCCGTGCTAATGGGTGTGCGGGTGGGCAGAGTTATAGGCGTAGGCGTAGTAACAGGAGTGAGGTTAGTGGGTGTGGCCGCGCTGGCTGTGGTTGGAGTGGCGGCGGTGGTAGGTGTAGCCGTTGGCTCAAGGGTGGGCGTTTCGGAAGGGGGCAGGCTGGCTACTTCCAAAGCGGCCAACTGTGTAGCTTCCGGCACGTTGCGCGCCCACTGGCCGTAATCACTGCCCTGCATCGGCTCTGGGATGGCGGGCTGGCCGCCGGTTTGCACATACTTAAACCGCGCCGGAATCTGCAAATCATCAATGCCGCAGATGCCCTCTAAACACGTAATCTGTAGTTTTTGTTCTGCCGGTTCATACTGTACGCTGAGGTAAGCCTGAAGCGCGGTGACCAAGCCTACGGGCGTTTCCACATCCAGCCGCCCGCTGTTCAGTAAAACCCATACTGCGCCCTCGTCCAACGCCAACGCTGTATTCTTGCTATCCAAAAAGTTGGAGAAGATGTTGAAGCTGACAGAGGTATCGGCGGCTAAATCTAATTTACTGCCCTCGGTGAACAACACCCGCGCGCGGCTATCGGCGCCTGTGCGTAACTGGTTGCCTTCGTTAAACACAATCCCGGCGCGGGTGGCCGTCCACGGCTGATCGGGCGCCGTGCGGAACTCCACCACGCCGGCGGCTTCTGCCAAAGTAGCGTAACGCTCGGGGGTGCTGGTAACGAAGACTTGCGCGGGCGTCGGGTTGCTCGGCGTGGCCTCGTTAAGGCTCACTTCAATCCGTTGGCAGGCCGTCAACGCTAAACCACACGCTAGCCAAAAGAACAGCAACTGAGGAGGGCGAGTTGATTTCAGCATACGAGCGCAAAGTCTAGCATGAAATGCGCGCACTTAAAACGTCACATCGGTGCATCCTACAATCGTCAGGCTGGGGCCTTGCACGGAGTTGGTATTGCCCGCATTATCCAACGCCGAGACGCGCCACTCCACCAGAAAGGCGTTTGCCGGTAAATTAAACGTGATCATCGTTTGCCAGGCGTTGGGGGCAAACGTCATCAACGTCATGCCGGTCACATTCGGGCTGGTCACGGGCGCGCCGCGTGAGTCAAACGCTGTCCATTCCAGATCCACCAAACTTACACCGGAGGCGTCTGTTATCGTGGCGTCAAACGTCACCGCGCAACTGGCATTAAATTCCGGCCCGGCCGGGTTGGGGGAAACGTTCAGCCCCGTAATGCTTGGCCCTTGCGTATCACCCGCGGGCGTGTTGGGCGTTGGAATAGGCCGACACACATTCATCGCAGGGTCAAAAAACTCGTTAGGTGCGCAAGCCGGGCCGGACGTGGTGGTAACGGTGGGATTGTTGGATGAGCCGGGCGGCGTTGGCGTGGCGGTGGGCGCAAACGGCGAGGTAAATTGCACGGCGCACATGGGGCCAGCCGGGATGGTGGGCCACCGCACCGCCGGAATCCTCAGCGCGGTCCCGGTTCGTAAGGCCGCATTCATCGTAAACCCGTTGGCGGCGGCAATTGCCTCCGGCAAAACACCGTAGCTTCTGCCAATACAGAAGAGCGTTTCGCCCTGCTGTACTGTGTGCGTGCCCAGCAAAGGCGCGTTGGGCGTGGGCGGAACGACGGCCGTGGTTGGCGCAACGGTAGCGGTGGCGGTGGGAGTCACGAGTGGGGAGGTGGTGTTGAGCGCCGAAGTAGGTGTGATAGTGGCCTCGGACGGCGTGGCGCTGGCGGTGGCAGTTTCAGTTGGGGTATTCACGGGCGGCGCGGCGGTGAGGGTGGCGATAACGCGCTGGCTTTCCGGATTTTCTCGTAAAAAGTCCAGCACATCTTGCCCGGTGAGCGTGAGCCGCAAAACAGTTTGGTTGCCCAACACCAGCCGTTCCATATTGCTCAGTTGTTCGTTGATGGATGGGCTACGCGCGCCACAATCCCCTTCAATACAATCAATGACCAAGACATCATCGTTTGGGTCGTTCGGGTCGCCGGGGTCATATGTAAAAACGGCAAAGGAGCCGCGCACCGAAGCCACGCCGAGCGGCGTTTCCACTTCTAACTCGCCGCCAAACAAACTTACCCAAATGCGGCCAGCCGTCAATTTGAGGCGCGCTAACACTGCGCCGTCATCCGCCTGCCGCACCGACTGTAAGGTGTAAGCTGAGTTGGCGCTCAACCGCACAATGCTCTGGTCGCTAAAATCTAAGCGGGCGCGGGCCTCGGAGCCGGTGCGCACCTCGCCGCCAATTTCTAGTTGAAAGCCTACGCTTACCGGGGCCAGCGCTTCATCTGGCCGGGCGCGGCCATTCACCTCGCCTACCAATTCACTCAGGGTAGCCGAGCGTACATTGGGGGTGGGGCTGGCCTCACGCGCCGCCGTAGGGGCGGGAGTGGGTGTGGCGCAAGCGGCTAATAAACCAACGGTGCAGAGGCTGAGGAGATATTGACGCATAACTCTGTTTGAGACCCATCTGCCAACTTGCCGTTTCGATTGGTTTTTGCGAAGGAAACAGCTCTATGCTCTCGGTTGAGCGATGAGTCCTCAGGCTGTGGGCCGTTTGGGCTGATTCAAAATGACAAATCCACAGATACCGGCCAGAAGCGAACTAAGAAAAATACTGAGTTTGGAACTCTGAACAATAGCGGCATCATTAAAAGCTAGCAAGGTGATAAAGATGGACATCGTAAACCCAATTCCACCCAAAAACCCGGCGCCTAGCATCTGCCGCCACGTTGCTTCATTGGGGAGTTGGGAGACCCCGAAGCGAATGGCCACCGCGCTGAATAGCGTAATGCCCAAGGGCTTGCCTATGAGCAAGCCGCCGATAATACCCAGACTGTTGGCAGTGCTTAACCCGGCCAGCCAATTGCCGGCCAGCACCACGCCCGTATTGGTCAACGCAAATAGCGGCATGATGAGGAAGGCCACGGGACGATGCAGGAAGTGTTGCAATTTATAAGAAGGCGAGTCTTCATCGCCGCCTGTAAATGGAATGGCAAAAGCCAACAACACCCCTGCCAAGGTGGCATGCACGCCAGATTGGAGCATGAAATACCACATGAAGACGCCGGGCGCTAAATAAAATGCCAGCCGTTTTTCGCCGCGCCAGTTGAGAACGAGTAAACCTGCAAACACGCCGAGCGCTAACAGGAGATAAACCAGCGAAAAATCGCTCACGTAAAAGACGGCGATGATGATAATGGCTCCTAAATCATCAATGATGGCAAGGGCGGTGAGAAAAATCTTGAGCGACGTGGGGACTTTATTGCCCAACAACGCCAGCACGCCCAGCGCAAAGGCAATATCCGTAGCCATCGGGATGCCCACGCCGCTCTGCGTGACCGTGCCTCGATTGAGAAGAAAGTGAATGAGCGCCGGGACGGCCATGCCGCCCAGCGCGGCGAAGATGGGCAGGGAGGCGCTTTTGAGGTCCGAAAGTTCGCCGAGTTGAATCTCCCGTTCAATTTCAAGGCCGATGAGTAAGAAGAAAATGGTCATCAAGCCATCATTAATCCAGTGTTCCACCGTGAGCCGCAAACCCAAGCTTTCCGGCCCAATCTTTGTTTGCCAAAAGGCCAAGAAGGCTTCCCCTAGCGGTGAGTTAGCAATCACCAGCGCTGTCACCGTGCAGAGGATAAGGATGACGCCGGATGATTGTTCGCTATCCAGAAAATCAAAGAAGAGTTGGGCGAATTTGGCCTTCATGGTAAACAGTTGAATCCCTGGTCGCTCAATAAAATTATTGTAGAGACATACCAATGGTACGCCTCTACAATACCAACTGTATTTATAACATTCTCTTGGGGAATCTAAACTTAAATCGGCTAGCGGCTCCTGAAGGTGTTGGCAAATTGGCAGGTGAGGTTGAGATAGGTATTGCCGTAACTACTGCCCGGCTCAATCTCCGTGCCCTCAATCCATTCGTTATAAGATTTCACCACCATCAAGTCACCGTTGGTTTGTGAGGTGACGCTGAACGTATCACTGTAGTAACCGCCGCCGCGTCGGTCAATGGCAAACGGCTGGGCGCTGACGCGCAAATCTGTGCCGGGCGGCAAATTTCGAGAGCGTGTATCGTCAAAACCGGCCGCAATCGTATCGCCCCAATACAGCTTGCCAATCGGCAAACCGCCGGCGGCGCGCAATTGGGCCTCTAGCGCGCGCAAGGCGCGGGCAAAGCCGGGTTGCTTGGTGTACGCCGTGGGTGAAGTGGCATGCGCGATACGATACACATATAGACCGTCAAAGGTGGGGTTGTAGGTGGTGTATAAGCCTTCCGCCATCCACAACTGCGTGTGATTGGGGTCTGCCGCCGCGCGCACCCTCTGCCACCCAGCCAACGCCAATGAAGACGGCGAACTGCTATCCCACGGCCTTTGCATATCCACAAAGAAGATAACGGGCCGCCCGCCAATCCGTAAGTAATTGGGGTGTTGGCCCCAATTTTGAGCGAGATAGTTAATCGAATCGATAAGATACTGCTCGCTGGCGTTGGGCACGATGTTTGCGAGGAACACCGCGGCGTGCTGTAGGCTGGTGCCGCTGGAGGCGTTGAGCAGTTGATTGAAATTATTTGTAGTCCGCGCATCCTCGGGGCCGTACCAGTGCGGCGTGAAACCGTTTAAGCAGGCTTGTTGCGCCTCGGCCACATGCCGTTGAATGGTGGCCGCATCATCGGAGTTATACGCGCCCGCGCTGGGTACATCCCACATGTAATTAGGCGAGAAGTCATTGGTGTCATACCACATGACGTAATCGGCCAGCACCACTTTGGGGCCAGAAGCGGCTGGTGCGGGTGTGGTGGGTGTAATCACCGTCCCCGGCGCCGGCGTGGTAGGCGTAATGCCACCGCTCGGCGGTAAACCCGGGTAGGGTGATTGGAACTGCGTAACGCAGGCTGGCCCGGCGCTGATGTTCGTCCACTGCACGGCGGGGATGTTGAGCACTTGCCCGGTGCGCAGAGCCGCGGAAGGCGCAAAGCCGTTGGCCGCCGCAATGGCGGAAGGTAACACGCCGTAACCACGCCCAATGCAGAACAACGTCTCACCGCCGCGCACGGTATGCCGCCCCAGAATGGTAAACGCCGGTGTAAACGTGGCAGTGGGGGGGAGCGGCGTCATGGTGGGCGTGGCCGTATCTGTTGGAATGATGAGCGTAGCTGTAGCCGTGGCCGGGGCAGTAGCTGTAGCGGCCTCCGTTGGTGTGGCTTCCGGCGTGGGTGTGGCGCTGGGGGCCAAAGGCGGCAGAGCGGTGAGTGTGACCACCAGCCGCGCGCTCTCTGGGTTATCCGCAATAAATTGTTGCACCTCTTCCGGCGGAATGGGCTGGCGGAAGCTGTTGGTCTCATTTAGCACAATGCGTTCCAGCGGGTTAATCGGCCCGGTAAACACCGGGCTAGTGATGGTGCAAGCGCCTTCAAAACAATCAAACCGCATCACTTGCACCGTCGAGTCATAGGCCACAATGCCAAAGGAACCGCGCACCGTCGCCACGCCAAGCGGCGTTTCAATCTGCGCTTCGCCGCCCGTCAAGCTAATCCAAATTTTGCCCAGCAGTAACTGCATCTGCGCCAACACAAAGCCAAACTCATCCGGTTGGGCGCGCTCCAAAATATACTGGGTGTTAGAAGCGAGGCGCACAATGGCGCCATCACTCAAATCCAACCGCGCGCGCGCGTTTTCGCCGGTGCGCACTTCGCCCGTTTCTAAAATGCGGAAGCCGATGTTAACATCGCTCAAAGCCTCGGCGTCAGTGCGACGCCCTTGCACCGCGCCGGTAAAGTCTGCCACTATGCCGGAACGCGGGTCTGGCGTTTCGGTGGGTGGCGCGACAGTGGGCGCTAGCGTGGGTTCCGCGCACGCGCTCAGGATGAGTACGCCGATTAACCAACTAAACCACAAAGATTTGTACTTCAACATGCGGGTTTCCCCTTTGGCGCAACCCTATACGTCTTGGGGGTTTCACCTTGAATTTGTCCCTCAGCGGAGTTCAATCTGTGCATCAATTACCTCCACATCTGGAAAATGCCGCTCCACAAAGCCAAGCAGAGCGGTGAGGTGGCTGTGGGCCATACCCGCATCGGCATGTACCACGGTGACGGCGGCCACCTCCGCCGATTGCCACACATCATGGTGGCCCACCTCCGCCACCGCTACGTTGAACTCTTTCGGCAGGCGGGCGAGCACCGGTTTGAGCCGCCCACGCTTTTCTTTGAGCGAGGCGCAACCCGGCAAACTTAGCTGAATGCGGCACGCGGCGATAATCATGGATACAGGCTATCTTCGTTCTGTTTTCTTGCCCATAAAATCTGTTTTACACATCTGGCCCCAACTTTAATCTAACTTTGGTTAGTAGTAGACTGATGGTAGCCGCCGGATTGCGGGCGCGCAAGTGGAGCAGAGGGTTATAATCGTGTCTATGTCCAAGTCCTATGGCAACCTTCTCGTTATTGGTTTGCTCGTGATTGCGGCCTTCACTGGCTGGGGCATCGTTAACGCATTGCGTGAAGCCTCGCAACAGGCTGTGGCCCCCTCCGTGGGCGTGGCCACCCAAGTTCAGCAGTTCTTCAACCCCACGCCCACCATTTACCCCAACGGCGCTACCGTGGTGCGGCAGATTCAATCTCTGGCGCGGCTAGAAACGGCGCAATATACACTGGAGAAGGTGATTGCGGCAGAAACCGGGCAGGGCGCGCTGAGCGGCTTGTTTGGGGATAAGCTGTTGTTTGTGGCGCACGGCGAAGTGATTGCCGGCGTAGATTTAAGCCAACTGCAACCGAATGATGTCGTCGTTTCGCCGGAGGGCCGCGTCACCATCATTATGCCTGCCGCCGAGGTTTTTATCTCCCGCCTGGATAACGAAAAATCCTACGTCTATGACCGTCAGACCGGTCTGTTTACCAAAGGTGATATTAACTTGGAGAGCGTGGCCCGGCAGGCCGCCGAAGACCAACTGCGGCAGGGCGCGCTGGAAGATGGCATCTTGAATTTAGCGCAATCCAATGCCAACAACGTCATTGACCGCCTCCTACGGACGCTCAACTTCACTGAAGTTTATATCGTCACCGCCACCCCCACTCCATAATTTCCCACCCCCCTCCGTCTAGTTCCGTAGCCCCCGTGTCCCTCAGCGTTGTGCGTGAAACATGGATTAACACGGAAAGCCGGAGCAACACCGAAAGATTTCAATGACCTCTCACACCGATACACTTCCGCGCTGGGATCTTTCCAATGTTTACCCGGGCCTAGATTCACCCGAACTGGCGCAGGCGCTGGCGCAAGTGACCGAACGGCTGAATGACTTGGAAACATTCTTCACGGCCAACGGCATCGGCGGCCCACCTGCCGCTTCCCCCAACGGGGCCGGCCTCACCCCAGCTCTCTCCGGCGCGCTAGAGCGCTTCAACGCCTTATACACCCAAGCCTTCACCGTGCGCGCCTACTTGTGGTCTTTCGTCAGCACAGACTCCTTCAACGCCACGGCCAAAAAGTTGTTCTCGCAATTCCAAATGTCCAACGTCAAGTTGGAGCAACTCTTTACGCAGTTTCAGGGGTGGCTGGGGAGCGTGGCCGCGGAGTTGCCCGCCGCGTTGGAACAGCCGGGCGTGGCCCAAGAACACGCCTTTTTTGTGAAAGAAACGGCGGAGCTGAGCAAATATCTGATGAGCCAAGCGGAAGAAGCGCTGGCGGCAGAACTGAATGTGAGCGGCGCGCAAGCCTGGAGCAAATTGCAAGGCACCGTTTGCTCCCAACTGCTCATCCCTTTTGAGCGGAACGGCCAAACGGAAAATCTGCCTCTGCCGGCTTTGCAAAATTTATATCATCATGCCGACCGTGAAGTGCGCCGCCGCGCGTACGAAGCCGAGTTGGCCGCGCTGGAAACTGTGAAGGAGCCGCTGGCCGCCGCCATGAACGGCGTCAAGGGCGCGGCCATCACCCTCAACCGCAAGCGCGGCTTTACGGATGATTTGCAACCGGCGCTGATTGATTCCCGCATTGACCGGGAAACACTGGACGCCATGCTAACGGCCATGCGTCAATCCTTCCCGGCTTTTCGGCGCTACCTCAAAAAGAAAGCGGCGCGGCTGGGCCAACCGGCGCTGGCCTGGTATGACTTGATGGCCCCCCTCTCCCACAGTGAGCGGCATTTTACCTTTGCGGAAGCGGAGCAATTTGTGATTGAGCAGTTCGGCGCCTTTAGCCCCAACTTAGCCGAATTTGCGCGGCGGGCTTTTGCTCAGAAGTGGGTAGATGCCGAGCCGCGCCCCGGCAAACGCGGCGGCGCATTCTGCATGGGCGTGCCCGCCGTTAAAGAATCACGCATACTGATGAACTACGACGGCTCTTTTGATGCAGTTTCCACGCTGGCGCATGAGTTGGGCCATGCCTTTCACGGCCACTGTTTTTATGCGGCCAACAAAACTTTGCTTAACACCAACTCACCCATGACGCTGAACGAGACGGCCTCCATCTTCTGCGAAACCATCATCACCGATGCCGCGCTGGCGAAGGCCACCTCTATTGCCGAAGAGCTTTCCATCTTAGAAACGTATCTCATCGGCGCTACGCAGGTGGTGGTGGATATCTCCTCCCGTTTTTTGTTTGAGAAAGAAGTGTTTGAACGGCGCGCGCAAGCCGAACTCTCGGCTGAAGATTTTTCCGAAATCATGCTTCGGGCGCAGGCTGAAACTTATGGCGAAGGTTTGCAGACCGAATTGCGGCACAAGTATATGTGGACGTGGAAGCCGCATTACTACCGCTCCGAACTCTCGTTTTACAACTATCCCTACGCCTTTGGGATGTTGTTTGGCTTGGGGCTGTACTCCATTTACCAGCAACGCGGCGCGGCCTTTGTGGCCGATTACGAAAACTTGCTGGCCAACACCGGCTCCGCCGCCGTAACGGAGCTGGCAGGCCGCTTTGGCATAGATGTGCGTTCTCCGGCTTTTTGGGAGGGAAGCCTGAAAGTAATCAAGAAACGCATTGACCGTTATTGTGAGTTGTAAGTTTTTTAACCGCGAAGCCGCGGAGAACGCCGAGAAAGATTTTTGGCGCCCTTTACGGCGCTTACCACCTTTAGGTGGTCGTGGTGAAAGTTTTGGATAATATGGAAACAAGTTGGCGTCCTATCCTGCAAGCTGAAACTGAAAAACCGTACTGGAAAGAATTGCGGGCATTTGTAGCGGCGGAAAGAAAAAAATATCAGGTGTTTCCCTCGCCTGCGGAGGAATTTGCCGCCCTGCACCTCACACCGTACGAAGATGTAAAAGTGCTGATTCTGGGCCAAGACCCGTATCATGGCCCGGGACAGGCGCATGGCTTGTGCTTTTCTGTGCGGCCCGGCGTGGAGAAGCCGCCTTCACTGGTAAACATCTTCAAAGAGCTGGAAAGTGATTTAGGCATTAAACCGCCCAACCACGGCTCACTGGAGCATTGGGCCAAGCAGGGCGTGCTTCTGCTCAACGCTGTGCTCACTGTGCGCGCGCACCAAGCCACCAGCCACAAAGGCAAAGGCTGGGAGACATTTACGGATGCGGTGATTCAGGCCGTGAACGCCAAAGAAGATAAGGTGGTGTTTGTGCTATGGGGCGCGTATGCGCGCGCGAAGAAAGTATTTATTGATCGAACGCGCCACACCATTGTTGAGTCGGCGCACCCCTCGCCGCTCTCGGCCAGCAACGGTTTTTTTGGCAGTAAGCCGTTTAGCAAAATTAACGCCGCCCTGCGCGCCGCCGGTAAAACGGAAATTGATTGGCGGATACCGGATTTATAGTAAGCGGTTGGCAGTAAACGGTAAACGGTAAAACTGTTCACTGCCAACTATTCATTGTTTACTGCTCCATGACTCACCCCCACGCAGACAAACATGACCATACGCACGGCGTAATTGACCCCTCGCTGTTCAGCACCGAACGGGGCGTGCAGGCGTTGAAATGGTCACTGGGCGGGTTGATGCTGACGGCGGCGCTACAGATTGTGGTGGTGTATTTCACTGGCAGTGTAGCCCTACTGGCCGATACCATTCACAACTTTGGGGATGCGCTCACCGCCCTGCCGCTGTGGGTGGCCTTTCGTGTGGGCACTTGGAAACCTACCAGCCGCTTCACCTACGGTTATGGCCGCGTGGAAGATTTGGCCGGGGCCTTTATTATTTTTATGATTTTGGTGAGCGCGGCGGTAGCGGCCAATGAATCTTTACTGCGGCTGGCCAACCCCCAGCCGGTGCAAAATGTGTGGGCCGTGGCGTTGGCCGCCATCATCGGTTTTATTGGTAATGAAGCTGTGGCGTGGTATCGCATCAAAGTGGGTAAAGAAATTGGCAGTGCGGCTTTAGTGGCGGATGGCTACCACGCGCGCACCGATGGCCTAACAAGTTTAGCGGTTTTGGTGGGCGCAGTGGGCGTGTGGCTCGGTTATCCTTTAGCAGACCCGTTGGTGGGTTTGCTCATCACCCTGGCCATTCTGCGGATTGCGTGGACGTCTGGTAAACAAGTGGCGGCGCGGATGTTGGATGGTGTGGAGCCGAGCGTGGTGCCGGAAATTGAGCACGCCGCCGAGCATGTGGCCGGCGTGCAAAGCGTGAATGGCGTGCGCGTGCGCTGGCTCGGCCACCGTTTGCATGCCGAACTGAATGTGGCCGTAGATGCCGCCCTGACCGTGGAGCAGGGTCACGCGATTGCTAAAGAAACGCAACATGAGTTAATGGAGCACCTGCCATATCTCTCCAGCGTTACCATTCACGTTGACCCGGCGCATGAAGCCGGGGATGAGCATCATCACAAACATTGACGATTGACCGCTGATGATAGATGATTGAATGGGTCGTCAGCCGTCCATTTTCAATCTTCCAAACGCGATGTCTAACATTCCCATCATCGTTTTTTCTGACTATGTTTGTCCGTGGTGTTTTATGGCTGAGTCCGGTCTGGACTTGCTCCGTGAGACACACACTGTGCAAGTGGAATGGAAGGCGTTTGAACTCCGCCCAGCCGGCTCGCCGCCTATTCCGGCTGAATACCGCGCCCGTATTCGGGCTGGTAATTCGCAAATGCTGGCCATCGCCCGCGAACGCTTTGGGCTGGAGCTGAACGGGGTTGAGCCAAAAGAATCTGGCGCGTCATTTTTGGCGCATGTGGGCGCAAAGTACGCTATTGAAAACGGGAAGGGGCCAGATTATCACCACGCCGTGTTTGCCGCGCATTGGCAAGAAGAAAAAGATATTGCTTCTGCTGAGACGTTAGTGGAAATTGCGAAACGGGTTGGTTTAGGTGAAGCGGAATTTCGCGCGGCGTTGGAAAATCCGCGCTATGCGGCGCAGGTGCGCGAAGAGGAAGAATGGGCCAAGCGTCACGGCTTAGGCGGCGTGCCGGCGTTTATTTTTGGAAACCGTTACTTGGTCAGCGGCGCGCAACCCGTGGAAGTTTTGCGCGAGGTGGCCGAGCGATGCGTGGCCGAAGGGTTGGTGGTGTAAGCGCTCTGTGAAAGTAGAGTTATTGCGAACAAGCAAAGTAAGTGAGCTGTGCCCGTCAGGGTAAGCAATCTCCTAAAAATCAGGAGACTGCTTCGGCGGCAGGCCGCCTCGCAGTGACAGAGAATCTCTTACACTTCCTCTGCCACAATCAAATCGCTCATCGCCTGCCACTCCTGCCGCCATAATTTCAGTTCACCGTTCTGGCAACTGGGGCAGGTGAAAATCATGTACAACTTGCCGTTTTTGTCTATGTCTGCGGTGTGGGTGAACGTCATCGGCGTATCACACAACGGGCATTCGGGAGAGTTAACTGTGAGATGGGGAACGGAGTGGCGCATGGCGAACCTCGCTAACGGATTGGCAACTAGAATGGGCGGCGACGATAAGTAGATTGTATCGTTAATGAAGCCAAACGCAACCATCGGCGCGAAACAGCTTTGGATAAAATTTTGTGAACTGGTAAGGCCCTAAAGGTCTTCACGACCCCTGTATCAGCCATAGGAGATGCTCTATGCCCGAAGCCGTTATTGTTTCTGCGGTGCGAACGCCGATTGGCCGGCACGGCGGCGTGCTGAAAGATATGCGCCCCGATGATTTAGCCGCGCTGGTGATCAAAGAAGCGGCGGCGCGCGTGGCGCTGAATCCAGAATTAATTGACGAAGTGATTCTGGGTTGCGCCAACCAAGCCGGTGAAGATAACCGCAACGTGGCCCGCATGGCCGTTTTGCTGGCGGGCTGGCCGGTGAGTGTGCCCGGCGTCACGGTGAACCGGCTGTGCGCGTCCGGCCTTGCGGCGGTGAACGTGGCCGCGCGGGCTATCAAATCCGGTGAAGCTGAAATTTGCATTGCGGGCGGCGTGGAGAGCATGACGCGCGCGCCGTACGCCCTGCCAAAAACTGACCCGCCGTTTGCCTTTGGCAACGTGACGGCGTTTGATACCACGCTGGGCTGGCGGTTTGTGAACCCCAAGATGAAAGAACTGCACGGCACGGATGCGATGGGCGAGACGGCGGAAAATGTGAGTGAAGCATGGCGTGAGGAGGGGCGAGAGATTACGCGGGCCGAACAAGATGCCTTTGCGCTGGAGAGCCACAAACGCGCGGTGGCGGCTATTGAGAGCGGCAAGTTTGCCGAAGAAATTGTGCCGGTGGTGATTCCGCAAAAGAAGGGTGAGCCAATTACGGTGAGCCGCGATGAACACCCGCGCGCCGATACCTCGCTGGAAGCATTGGGCAAACTCAAACCGGCGTTCCGCGCGGGCGGCACGGTGACGGCGGGCAATTCCTCCGGCATCAATGATGGCGCTTCGGCGTTGGTGTTGATGAGCGACCACAAAGCGCGCGAACTAAATCTTACGCCGCTAGCCCGCATTGTGGCCTCAGCTTCAGCCGGAGTGCCGCCGCGCACCATGGGCCTCGGCCCCATCCCGGCCACGCGTAAGGCGCTCAAACTGGCAGGCTTGCAAATAGAAGATATCCGCTTGATTGAGTTGAACGAAGCGTTTGCCGTGCAGGCGTTGGCGGTGATGCGGGAGCTGGGCTTTAAGCATGAGATTACGAACGTGAACGGCGGCGCGATTGCGCTGGGCCACCCGCTGGGCTGTAGCGGCGCGCGGCTGGTCACTACGCTGGTGCATGAAATGAAACGCCGCGCCGCCACGGAGCCGCGCCCGTACTACGGCCTCGCCACCTTATGCGTAGGCGTGGGGCAGGGAGAAAGCACGATTGTGGAATGGTTGGGTTAGTGGGTAACGGTGAGGAATTATGGGGAGAAGTGGAGAATTGGAGCATGAAATATGAACCGCAAATAGCTTGGTTGTGGAAACATATTGTGTATGGACTTCGGACGTTTGGATTGATAGTGATGCTTGCGCTGGCGGCCTGCGCTGAGGCAACTGATACTCTGCCCACGCTGGTTCCTACGGTTGAGGTGCGATTTGTAGCACCGGAAGAGCCAACAATCATGGTTGCTCCTAGTGCTACGCCTGTGCCACAAAGTTATCCCGCTCAACTTTTACCCACGCCCGCGCCACAAGCGTATCCCGGACTAGGGGTCATTTTTCCTCCGCCAACCCCAACTGAAGTCATTGATTGGTTTGTTCCCGTGACCGAAGTGACGGGTTATTCCGAGTCGTTACTGCCTGATTTTCAACCAACGCCAACTGCGCCAATGCCTCAGGTGAATTGTGATTTTGAGAACTCTAAATTGATATGGCGGCTGAGTGAAAGCGCATTGAGTGGAATTGCCCTCAGTTTTTTTGCGGCGGAGGGGGCAACTTGCCCCAGCCAGATAGATATAGCGCCTGATGGCTCAGCCGCTGTGCTGGTTTATCACCCACATCACGCTTATCTCTGGCTGGCCGATGGTTCCGCACCCATTGCTATTGGTGACATCTGCGTGAGCGAGTTTTCCTCAGTATGGTCACCCGATGCGCAACGCTTAGCCTTCTTGCGCCCCGTGTGTGATATGGGGTTAGCCTCTACCGCGCAAGCTAATATTGTAGATAAATCCGGCGCTCTCCAAGTAGAGTTCTTAATAGAAGGCGGTAGCGATGGCCAAACTATTGATTGGCTGACAAATGAAATTGTGTGCCGGGGTGATAGGATGAGCGTCCCTTGTCACTTCGTTGGTAATGGGAAAAGAGTGTTTAGCTTACAAGGTTGGAAAAGCCCAATCGGAGGCGGCAAAGCCCAACAACACCCTAGCATTTCTCCAAATCAGCGTTGGATTCTGCTTGATGAAGGGCGTTATGTTTGGAGTAATAATGGCGGCGTGGATCGTATTCAGCAGAGTTACGTTGTGTTTGATGTCCAAAGATTGACTCGATACCAATTACCAAGCACCGGTGAAAACCCTTTGGCTTTTGCAGGGTGGAGTCTTGATAGTTCAACAGCCTTCCTCATCAGCCGCCCCCTGCGCGCTAATTCACTGCCCGCCCCCGAAATGCCTTTTGGCCTGTTCGCCTTTGAGGTTGAAACTCGCCGGTCAACTATGCTGTTTGAGCAAGCGGTTCACGTTTGGTGGAGCCCTAATCAGCAATACGCCGCTGTGGTCTTCCCAACGCGCAAAGCTAATGACGCTTTGGGCTTGGATGTGGGCGTTTGGCAAGTTGGCGCAGAAACTTTGGTTGGCCGAGCGCCGCTTTCAGACGAACTGATTTACATTGACCCGGGTTGGGATTTTTACCGTTACGGAAATAGCAGTTTTGGCTCGTTCTCGTGGTCGCCTAATGGTCAAAAATTAGTGGTTGGAACATTGCAGGGCGAGTTGTATCTGTTTGATATTGATGGAAAAGTTCAAATCCTCGCCCGAAAATCATCACGTTTGATGTTTGTGCCAGCACAATACACTTGGTCATTGGATACAACACAATTGTTAGTACACTCCGGCGCACGCGCGTGGGTGGTGAAGGTGCCGTAATTTACAAACCCTAAGAGTTCCCTTATCTAATAAATCTCTCGTCAAGCAAGGCGGCTTAAACCAAACAAGCTCACCTCCGTTGAGGAAATCCTTAGGGTCTCGCTAAGCCCCCAATTAGCCCTGACCAGAGTACGCTTGAGACAACCCCTCTCCTTCTTTAAAGTCTCCTTTTGATGTTTCCGAAGAGCGATAAATTTATTGGCGATGTTTAAGCAAAGAGCTTGGGCGTTAATGAGCCTAGTGGCGGTGTTGGCCGCGTTGATTTTCAACGGTCAGGGGCCGTCTAACTCAACGCCGGTGGCCCGCGCCGCCGCCGCATATTTCCCGTTGGGCTTGGGGTTAACGGATGCCGTGCCGCATCAACTGGTGCGCGCCAGCAACGACCGGTTGTATATCTTTGTGATGCGCGGCCAATACTCCAACCAACTGCGCGCGTATTGGACTGACGCGGCGGGCCTGCCCAACAGTGGGAGTGATTTCTCCTCTACTGCCCTCAACACGGCGGCAGAAATTGTTTCGGTGGATGCGGCGTACAGCGGTGGAAATTACATTCACGCCCTCGTCTTCAACCGTTCCGGCCAGTTGTTGGATTATGTGTTTGATATCGGCGCTTCCAACTTTCGCGCGCCGCTCACTCTTACCACCGGCTTGCCAACTATCTCCGGTGAATATGTGGGCAGTAGCGGCATTTCCGCCGGCTGGGATGATAGCGGTAACCTGCATGTGGCGCACTGGGGCGCTAATCAGCACATCATTTACCGGCGCTACACGTACAACGCCGCCGCGCACACATTAGATTTAGAGGAAGGCCCCACGCAAGTAGATACGGCTGGAAGCGCCAACCATCCCGCGCTGGCCGTTTCACCGGAAGATCATTCGGTCACCATCGCTTGGGTTTCGGAGGCGGCCAGCCCGGTTCGCATTTTGGCGCGCACCCGTTCCAGCGCGGGCGCATGGGGCAGTGTGGCGCAAGTGAGTGACGGCGTGCCGTGGACGAGCCGCAACGCCGGCGTGAGCGTAGATCAAGGCCCCAGCCTGCTCATTGCGCCGAACGGCACGCGGCATTTAGCCTACATGGGCAATTGGGATGCCACCAACCAGTATGGCCGCATCTATTACGCCACGTCTAGTAGTGGCGCCACTTGGCAAGATTCTGCCGCGCCGTATTACACCCATGCGCCCACCTTGGCCATTAACAGCGCCGGTGAGATTTTTGCGCTGGGCCACGGGCATGTAAATAACACCGGAACGGCCTGCACGCGCAATGTAGATATGTGTGTTTATAAAAAGACGAGCGGCGGCTGGGCCGCGCCGCAACTGTTTGCCCCCGCGCCTAGCGGCCAATCCTTTGACTCCAGCGTTTCGGTGAAGTGGTCTGCCGTGCAGTTCAACCGCCCGCAGACGGTGGAGTTTCTGTTCTTTTTGCTAGGGCAGGGTTATGTGGAGCCAACGCTGTATTATGCGCGCTTGGATAATGCGTCCGGCGGTTCAACGCCCACGGCTACACCAACCGCTACGCGCACCCGCACGCCCACTCAACCCTCAACCATCACGCTAACGGCCTCGGCTACGCTTACTCCTACCCAGACTGCAACCCGCACCCCCAGCGGCACGCCCACCCACACTCCAACGGCAACGCCAACCGTAACCCGCACCCCCACCGCCACCCTTGAGCCGGGTATGACCAATTATCGAGTTTACTTGCCGCACATCCGTAGATAATAATGACCGATATGATACGAATAAAATCTCTCGCCCTTAAGTTAATTAAGCGTTTTTTCCTAGTGGTGCTAGGCCTCAGCCTGCTATGGCCGGCCCCTACATCAGTGCAGGGCGTTACGCCCCTCACCTTGCCGCCCGGCTTTGTGGATGAGCTGGTGGTGAGCAATTTGCTTTCCCCTCGCGCCTTCACCTTTACGCCGGATGGCCGCATCTTAATTTTGGAGCGCGGGAGCGCGAGCAGTAATGATAGTAATCTTGCTAGTGTGCGCGTGTTTAAGAACGGCGCGCTCTTGGCCACGCGCGCCCTCACGCTGGATGTGTGCGGCGATAGTGAGCGCGGCTTGTTGGGCATTGCCGTTGACCCTAACTTTGCTAACAACGGTTACGTGTACCTGTACTACACCCGGCACGCCTATAGCGGCTCGGCGTGCAGTTACAACTATCACCCTAATGCCAGCGGCCAAACCGGCCCGCGCAACCGCGTAGCCCGCTTTACCATGAGCGGCGACACCATTAACCCCAACACGCAAAAAATCCTGATTGATGACATCATCACCAACGTTGGCTACCACAACGCCGGCGATTTGCACTTTGGCCCGGATGGTTATCTCTACATCAGTACAGGCGATGGCGGCGTTTCCTCGCTTGCTTCCACTAACACCAACCTCAACGGCAAAATTTTGCGCATCCTGCCCACAGACGCAGACCCGCGCGGTTACGTCACTACCGGCAACCCGTTTGACCAAGCCTCTGGCGCGCGTTATTGCGGCGTAACCCTGCCGAGTTATGGTGATACCCCCTGCCGCGAAGTGTACGCCTTTGGCTTGCGCAACCCTTTCCGCTTCACCATTCAACCCAACACCGGCATTCCTTTTGTGGGCGATGTGGGCGGCGGGGTGTGGGAGGAGATTGATAGTATTACAGCGGGGAGCAACTATGGCTGGCCCACGCGCGAGGGGCCGTGCGCCAATGGCGTTAACTGCTCGCCGCCCTTTACCCCTTCCGGTTTTGCAGACCCCATCTATTCCTACTTACACGCCAACATCAACGCCAACTCAGATTCGGCGGTGATTGGCGGGGCGTTTTATTCCGGCACGGCTTTCCCCATTGAGTATCGCGGCGATTATTTCTTCGCCGATGTTTTACGTGGCTTTATCCGCCGCTTGAAATACAACGTGAGCACCAGCGCGTGGGAAGCCGTGACGCCAGATTTTGCCACCGGCGGCTATGGCCTCATCGGCCTGAAGTATCACACGGACGGCAACCTGTACTACATCTCTTTTGTTTCCGAAACGCGGGTAGATTGCACCGTTTCCTGCGCCAATCCCTCCCAAGCCAATGAATTACGCCGCATCCGATACACCAACGCCCCCAGTAACCAAAGCCCAGTGGCCCAAATCAGTGTAACGCCCACCGGGAGCAGTGATATCAATCAGATTTATACCTTCTCGGCGCAAGGCTCCGTTGACCCGGATGGCAACACACCGCTGACGTACAACTGGGATTTTGGCAACGGCATCACGGAGACCACCACGGCCCTGACCACCACACAGGTTTATACACAAGTGGGCATTTACACGGCTACCCTCACCGTGACGGATAATGGCTTGCCGCCCGCAACTTCCAGCCCCGCTACAATCCGGGTTTATCCGGGTAATGCGCCTCCAACCGCCACCATTGTGGTGACGAATACAACCGAATTGGCCCGCGATCTGTATCATGTGAATGACAATTGGGAGTATGGCCTGAGTAACCCTAGCGCGGATGTGGCGTCTTATTCGTGGTCAATCGTCTTTCATCACCAAACACATACCCATCCGTTTATCCCCAATGCCGGCGGCGCGCAAGGTTCGTTTATTACCAATTTTAATGAATGGGATCCGGTGGTCTGGTATCGGATTATTCTGACGCTAACCGACCCCGAAGGCCAAACGACCTATGTGGAACGGGATGTGTTGCCGGAAACAGTCGATGTCACTTTTGTGACTCAGCCGACGGGCGGGCAAATTAAGGCGGATAATGTGGGTTACACCACTACGGTCACCTTTCCGCGCGTGGTAAATCTCAGTAGTTCCATCGAAGCGCCGTATCCACAAACCATTAACGGCCAACCCTACATGTTTCAAAGCTGGTCACAGGGCGGCCCCTCGGCGCAGACGATTGTAATCCCGGATCAGCCCATAACCTACACAGCTACTTTTGTGCCGGCGCAACAAATCTTTTTGCCCCTGATCCGCCGATAAAATTAGTTGCGAACTCGAACGTAAGACGTACCGGACGGCTTTTGCAAAAGCCGTCCGGTATTTTTTACTCGTGCTCATGCCCCCAACTGCGTATAATTTGGCCATGCAAATTCTCACGGTAGATGTTGGCACTGGTACACAAGATATTTTCCTCTATGATTCTGCGCTGGATTTAGAGAACGGCTATAAATTAGTGATGCCGTCCCCCACCATGCTGGTGCATCGGCGGCTGAAGGTGGCCACAGAACGGCGCGAACGCGTTTTGCTGACGGGTTACCTGATGGGCGGCGGCCCAAGCCAATGGGCCGCGCGGGACCATGTGCGCGCGGGCGGCACACTTTTTGCTACCCCCGCCGCCGCTCGCACCTTCAATGACGATTTGGAATATGTGGAAAAAGAGATGGGGGTGCAGGTGGTGAGTGAAGATGAAGCGCAAACGCTGAACGGCGAAGTGGTGCGGCTGGAACTAAAAGATTTTGATTGGCCGCTGATTGCCCGCGCCTTTGCGGAATTTGGCCTTAAGTTGAATGTAGAAGCGGTGGCCGTAGCAGTGTTTGATCATGGCAATGCGCCGCCCGGCTATTCTGACCGGCAGTTTCGGTTTGATTATTTAGACCGGCAGGTGCGTGGCAGTCGCCGCCTCACCGCTTTTGCCCACCGCGCCGAAGAAGTGCCCGCTAGCATGACGCGCTTGCAAGCGGTGGCGCAGGCGGCGCGGGCGCAGGGCGTGGAAGCGCCGTTGATGGTGATGGATACGGCCCCGGCGGCGGTGTTGGGCGCTTCGCTAGATGCGCATGTGGCCGAGCAACTGCCGCGCGGCGCACTTGTGGCCAACATCGGTAACTTTCACTGCCTCGCCTTTCGGCTGAGTGAGCAGGGCATTGGCGGCGTGTTTGAACATCACACCGGCGAAGTGACGCGCGAAAAGCTGGAGGCCTACCTCAGCGCCTTGGCCGAAGGCACCCTCCAGCACCGTGATGTATTTGACGATATGGGCCACGGCGCTTTAGTCTATGATGTTGCGCCCATGGCAGTCCCGCGTTTTTTAGCTATCACCGGCCCGCGCCGTACGCTGATGCGCGGTTCCGCTTGGCAACCCTACTGGGCCGTTCCATACGGTGATATGATGCTGGCGGGTTGTTTTGGTTTACTGGCAGGCCTGGCTGAGGCCTATCCAGAATTCGCGGCTCCTATTCGGCGCTCGTTGGCGGGCGCGGGCGGTATCGCGCCGTGGGAGTTTGTGGCAAAATAGCTTCGTTGTACAAGGAGCATCCATGAGCACTGAGCGTCCCCGAAGTGGCTTTTACTACCCCAATAAAATGGGCCGGATTTACCTCACCGCTTTGGAAGAAGTGATGGGCAAAAACGGCCTAAACGCCATTTTGCGCTTGGCTAAGCTAGAACATTTTATTGATAACTACCCGCCCGATAACCTGAACAAAGAGTTTGATTTTGAAGATATTGCCGCCCTGCACCGCGCGCTAGAGGAAATGTACGGCCCGCGCGGTGGGCGTGGCTTGTGCCAACGGGCTGGGCGGGCATTGTTTGCCAACGGCCTGCGTAACTTCGGCGCGCTGGCCGGCGCCGGTGACTTGGCCTTCAAGGTTTTGCCGCTAGGCACCAAGATTAAGATCGCCGTTCCGGCAATTGCTAAAGTCTTTAACGCCACCACCGATCAGGTGAGCAACACGCAAGAGTTTGATGACCACTACATTTACACCCTTGAGCGGTGTTCCATGTGCTGGAACCGCACAGCCGATAAACCGGTGTGCCACACGGCGGTGGGCATTATTCAAGAGGCAATGAAATGGATGAGTGGTGGGCGCGAATTCAAGATTGAAATGCTGGAGTGTAAGGCCTCCGGCGCGCCGGTGGGTAAGCTGAAAATTTATAAAGAGCCGCTCGCGGAATAATCATCCGGCAACGGTTAAAGCCCGCCGCGCGGCTGTGTAAGCCGTTGGCTCGCTTTAGCCGTTGTCTTTTTGTTTAAGCGCAACCGGTTGGCTTTAGAAACGATAATTCTTTTGCCGGATGTCCTTCGGAACGCTAAAAATGCTGATTGAGCTGATGTTCGCTGAAAATAGGAAGAAAATCAGCGTCCTCAATCGTTCGGTCTGGGTCATTTCAAAGTATTAATACTGGAGTTATCTATGTCTCGTTGGCCTTTCCTTGTCACCTCTCTCATGGTTATTACCTCGCTCGCCTGCGCCTCCATCACGCAATTCAACCCATTCACGTTACAAACGCCCACGCCCGCTCCCACCCCCACCGCCGTTGCCGCCGCTCAACAATTGCAAGTGTTTGAAGCCATTGTGGAGGCCGTACGGGAGCGGTACATTTATGAGGATTTTGGCGGCGTGGATTGGGAGGCTGTGGAACAAACTTACCGAACGCAGGTAGCCGCCGGGCTGAGCGATGAAGCTTTTATCCAACTGATGGAAGCGTTATTGGCCGAACTGCCGCGCGGCACAGCCTTTTACACCTCGCGGGCGGAACGCATTGAACTCGAAACCACGGATACCAGCACATATAAGGGCATTGGGGTATTTTACGGCACGCGCGCCGAAGGCGAGCCGCGCGTCGTGATTCTGCAAGTCATCCCCGGCTCACCGGCGGAACTGGGCGGCCTCAAGGCTCATGACGCCATTTACGCCATTGATGGCCAACCGCTGACGGCGGAAGAACTGGATACCATTTCCACGCGGATTCGCGGGCCAGAAGGCACCACGGTTACGCTCACAGTGCAAACACCCGGTCAGGCGCGCCGCACCGTCACGCTCGAACGGGGAAACATCAGCCCCTCCGATAGCTTGCGGATGACGGTGGAGGACGGCGTGTTGTATGTGCGGGTGCCCGTAACAGCTAATGAAGCCATGGCGCAACAAATTGCGCAACAGCTGGAGGAGTCAGCTGGAGACCTGGAGGGCATTGTGTTGGATTTGCGCGTCTCCGGCAGTAGCGCCGGTTGGCCGTTTGGCGAAATGATGACGATGTTTGGCACCGGCGATTTTGGCGAGTTTTATACGCGCACCGAGACGCAACCGATTGGGGTGGAGGGGGTGGATGTGGGCGGCTCACAGACGTTACCGCTGGTGTTACTCATTGGGCCGGATACACGCGGCTCGGCGGAAATTTTCGCGGCGATTCTGCAGAACATTGGCCGCGCCAAACTGGTCGGTCTGCCCACGCCTGGTGAGTTTGAAGGTCTAGAAGACATCGCCTTGCCTGATGGTTCACGGCTCTCACTCGCCACCTCCTCCTTCCGTCTGCCGGATGGCACCGACCCGGCTATTTTGGGCGTTCAGCCGGATGTGAGCGTAGACGCAGATTGGGATACATTCGCCACCTCAGCCGAAGATGAAGTGCTGACGCGCGGTTTGGAAGAACTCACGCGTTGATTGACTAGCGACTTTGAAGTGTGTTAGCATCCGCCATTAGATGTATATGGCATACATCTAATGGCGGAGGTGTTTATGAACGAGAAAATGGTGCGCACGCAGGTATACCTGCCCCGCGCCATCTACAACAAACTGCAAAGCCGAGCTGAGACCTATGGCTTAACTCTAGCCCTACAAATCCGCGAAGCGCTGGAAGACTATGTGCGCCGATTAGACCCCCACGCTTTAGACATTCCACTGTTTGACCCTACGGGTCTGAACTTACTCTTAGATAACCTGACGGGCGGCGGCCCGGCTGACTTAGCGGAGAACCACGACGCGTATCTTTACGGGGAATTGAGTTCAACGTCCCCGCTCCCGACGCCCACCGCTTTGTTCAGCTCTCGGCCAGCCGCCCAAGTCTCCGCGCGTGAGAAACGCTCGGCCTATACGCCGCCCCGTAAGCGCAAGCCCAAAAAACCATGAAGCTGTTCGTGGATACCAGCGGTTGGATGGCGTTGTACAACCCGCGTGACCAATTTCACCTTCGCGCGCGGCAGGCCATCACGAGTTTGGGCGGGCAAGCCGTTCAGTTTGTGACGACGGATTACGTGTTGGATGAAACCTTGATGGGTTTGCAAACACGCTATTCAGGCGAGGTTGCGCGCCAATTTGGCGCTTGGGCCTTGCAGGAGAGTAATCTCAAACTTGAGTATCTTTCCGAAGAAGTTTGGCAGGAGGCGTGGCGGATGTTTCAAAATTATGATGATCAAGCCTTTTCCTTCACGGACTGCGCCAGCTTTGTGCTCATGCGACAGTTGAAGCTGTACGAAGCCTTTACATTTGACCAGCATTTTAAGCAGATGGGATTCCGCTTATGGCCGCGCTAAACATCGCTGTGCTTTCAGATATTCATGGCAACCTGACGGCGCTGGAAACGGCGCTGGCGGATGTTGACGCGCGCGGCGGCGCGGATGCGTTTTGGGTGTTGGGGGATTTGGCCGCGATGGGTTATGCGCCACTTGCGGTTTTAGAACGGCTGAAGCAACTGCCCAACGCCCGTTTCATTCGCGGCAACACAGACCGTTACATTGCTCTTAATGAGCGCCCGGCCACCACACTGCCAAGCGCCAGCACGCCCGAACAAGTGATGGCTTCCGTGGAAGTGGCGCAAAGTTTTAGCTGGACGCAAGGCGCGGTGTGGGCCGCCGGCTGGCGCGAGTGGTTGGCCGCCCTGCCGCTGGAGTTCCGCGAGACGTTGCCCAACGGCGCGCGCGTGCTGGCCGTGCACGCCTCCCCCGGCGCGGATGATGGTGTGGGCCTGCGCCCGCACACGCCGGATGCCGAGGCCGCCCCGCTGTTTGCAAACGTAGAAGCTGATTTAGTGCTGGTGGGCCACACGCACTGGCCGCAAGACCGCGTTCTCAATGGCGCGCGCGTCATCAACGTGGGCAGTGTGGGCCTGCCCTTTACGCCGGATGGCCTGGCCAGCTATGTACTTTTGCATGTGGATGAAACCCGGTTGGAAGTGGAATTTAGAAAGTTGGAGTTTGACCGCGAGGCCATCTTTGCCCAGCTAGAAGCCATTCACCACCCGGCAAAAAACTTAATCACCGGCTTACTGCGCGGCACGCATTTGCCGCCGTGGGTGAGAGTAGAGGCAGTTGCTTAGAACGTTCAGCTAACGCGCTCGTTATTCTAAACAAACTGGGCAATTACGAATTCTCCAACGCGTGGATGTAATTGAGAACCTCAGGGGCCAGCTTCCTCGTTTTTAGATAACCTAGCACTAGTTGCCGGTAGGCCTCACTCGTCTCGAAATTTTCCTCAATGAATTCGCGCTTGATGAGCGTCCCCGAGCGTAACCCCAGCCACTCCAAATAGTTAGAGAACTCCCACGCTTCGGGTGAAGCGACTAACCCATCTTTGACGGGGTTGGCATGGATGTAAACGCATAGATTAAGCAGGTGAGCATGAGTTTGAATGAGTTTGGCCTGAAACTGCCCTTGCATCAATGCGCCCACGCACGAAAAGCGTTTATTAATAGCTTTGGTGTAGGAAACCCCCAATTTCATCATCGCTTGTGAAACTTCCGCGCTCAAGACCTCGGGGTTCTTTAAGAACCCCGAGGTCTGCGCGCTGACCCGCCCCAAAAGATGATAGTGCGTGGGCATGAGGCAGTAAGCTAAAACTTCCACCCGCAGGCGTAGGTATTTCTTGATGCCCTTCAGGAAGTATAAATAGTTATCACGTTCAAAGAAGATGGCTTGGCGATTGTTGCCGCGATTGTAAAAATGATAATACTGGCCGGGCACGAAGGGCGCTTTTCGGCGAGGCATGGTGTGGGTTGGCTAAGGTTTCGCGAAGTTCAAACCGGCTCGGTTGGCCTGCCGCCACAACTGAATTTGCAAGGCTTCCATTTTGGGTGGGTATCTGGGAAGAGGGCGCTCATACAGTGATTATAGCTTGACTAAGTCTTATTACTCCTCACCTACCTCCTCACGGAAGTTTTCCGTACTCATCCCTCTAAAACTCACGCCATAAGATTGTTTGGACTTAATCTAGCTTATGCAACGCATCTACAGGTCACGCTTGAAGCGTGGCCGGTGTTCTTTTATCATGGGCGTTTATCTGGCTTGGGAGATTTTTGAGCATGAGCAAATTCTTTGAAGTTTTAGCGCGCGGGCCACTGCTGGCCGATGGCGCAATGGGCACCATGTTGCACGCGCGCGGCGTGCCGTTTGATACCAGTTTTGATGAACTCAACCTCACGCAACCGGCCACCGTGGCCGAGGTGCATCGCGCTTACATCGAAGCGGGCGCGGGCATGATTATCACCAACACCTTTGGCGCCAACCGCTACAAGCTGGCCCAGCACGGGCTGGCCGGAAAGGTGCGCGAGATTAATGCCGCCGCTGTAACGCTGGCCCGCCGCGTGGTGGATGCGTCCTTCAAAGAGGTGCTGATTGCGGGCGACCTTGGCCCGCTAGGCGTGCGCCTTGCGCCGTATGGCCGCGTAAAGCCGGAGCAGGCCTACGCCGCCTACCGCGAGCAAATAGAAGTGCTGGTTGAAAACGGCGTGGATGTGCTGGTGGCCGAAACGAGCGCCGATGTGCATGAAATTGCCGAAGCCATCCGCGCCGCCAAAGATGTGGGCCGCGTGCCCATCATTGCCACCATGACGTTTACGCGCGATGACCGCACGCTGTTAGGTGACCCGCCCGCGCGCGTGGCCGCCCGCCTGGCCGAGTTGGGCGCCGATGTGTTGGGCGTGAACTGCTCGGGCGGCCCGGCGCAGATTCAACGCATTATTACTTGGATGAAACAGGCCGTGCCCAGCGCGCGCTTGGCCGTAAAGCCTAACGCCGGTTGGCCGGAGCAGGTGGAAGGCCGCATCATGTATCCGGCGGGGCCGAGCTATTTTGGCGAGTACGCCGTGAACTTTGCCGAACTGGGCGTGAGTGTGATGGGCGGCTGTTGCGGCACCACGCCCGCCCATATTTCTGCCATGCGGGCCGCGCTGGATGCGCCACGCCCCGTTGGCGCGCACGCCCGTTCCTTTGCAGTGGCGGCTGAACGCGAGGAAGAGGCCGGCGAGCGAGCCGCGTCTACGCAACTGGCGCAAAAACTTCAGAGCCAGCAATTTGTGTTCACGGTGGAGATGGACCCGCCCAAGGGCGTGGACACGCACAAACTGCTGGCGGGCGCGCGCCTGCTGGCCGAGGCCGGCGCAGACGCCATTGATGTGGCGGATTCACCCATGGCCCGCATGCGCATGAGCGCGTGGGCGGTGGCGCACCTGATTCATCAGGAAGTGAAACTGGAGACGGTTCTGCACTTCCCCACGCGGGGCCGCAACCTTTTGCGCGTGCAAGGAGATTTGCTGGCCGCGCACGCCCTCGGTTTGCGGAATCTTTTTGCCACGATGGGCGACCCCACCGCGATTGGCGATTATCCCACCGCGAATGACCAGTATGATTTGGTGCCGTCCGGCTTAATCAAATTAATTACGCAAGGCTTCAACGCGGGCGTGGATCACGCGGGCAACAAAATTGGCACGCCCACTTCTTTCTTTGTGGGGTGCGCGGTGAACTTAATTCCGGCGGATGTGGATAAAGAAATTAAGAACTTGCGCAAGAAGCTGGAGGCGGGCGCGGGCTTTGCGCTCACTCAGCCGGTGTATGAAGTGGCCCCGGCGCGCGCGTTCTTGCGCCGCTACGAAGAATTACACGGCCCGCTGAACTTGCCCCTCATCGTGGGCGTTCTGCCGTTGTACGGCGTGCGGCACGCCATGTTCCTCAACAACGAAGTGCCCGGCATCAGCATTCCCGAGGCCATGCTAAAACGCATGGAGCAGGCCGGTGAGAGCGGCCCGCAGGAGGGCGTGCGCTTGGCGGGCGAGTTGTTGACGGAGTTGATGACGGTTCCTCATTTTCGCGGCGCGTACCTCATGCCGCCCTTTGGCCGCTTTGAGATGGCGGCGGAGATTATTGAGCAAGCGAAGGTGAAAAGCTGAAACACGGATTGCGCGGAGTTAAACGGATGATACGGAAACAATCGTGTCACTGCGAGCGAGCGCTTTTGGCGAGCGAAGCAGTCTCTTAACGCAGAAACTATTCTCCCTTCGGAGATTGCTTCGCCGCTAATCGCGGCTCGCAATGACACTTTGGGTAAAGAGTTTGTAAGTGAAAGTCACTTACTCAAGAATCCGTGTTTATCCATGTCCATCTGTGGTTCACGCACGCTCTAAAATCACATACTCTGCCAAATCACCGCTCACGCCATCCGCGCTGAAAATGTCTAGCACGCGCAAACCGGCTTGCCCGGCCAACTGCCGCGCCTCGGCCTCATCCAGCAAGTGCACATAGCGCAGGCCGCGCCGCCCTTTGCGCTCCCAACTCAGTAAAAAATCATTCGGCTCAACCTGTTCCTCGCGCAAGCCTAGTTCTGCCCACGGGCGGGCGCGCGCCCTCAGCCGCTCACTGCGCGTAAACTGCCAATTGGAAAAAACTAACCGCCCGCCCTCGGCCAGCCGCGCCGCGCACTCACGCACAACGCGCGCCCGCGTTTCCGCGCCGGGCAAATGGTGCCAAACGGCAAAGCCCAAAATATAGGTAAAGGTTTGGTCTTCAACACAGTTTTGCCAATTGGGCGTCAAAACATCTGCCTGAAGGAAGAGAATGGGAGGAGTAGAGAATTCTCCACCGCGAAGCGTCCAATTCTCAGTAAAGGTTTCCGCCCGCTTAATCATTGCTTCGCTCGCATCTATCCCTACATACGCACAGCCGCGCGCGGCCAAACGGCGGCCCACTTTGCCATCGCCACAGCCCAATTCCAGTACGCGGCTACCCGATGGGATTTTCTCCAAAATGCGCTGAACGCCGCTGGGCAGGCGCGGGCGCGTCTCGGCAAAGTTTTCGCCGTGCGCCTCATAAAACGCCGCGTTCAGCGCCGCTAATTTTTGGATGATTGAAGTTTCCATCTTGAGCGGCTATAGTTTAACCGCGAAAGCGCGTACACGGATAACACGGATTGGACGAAAAGCACGGATTTTTTCTTCCGTGAAATCCGTGTACTAAAGACTCAAATGCGAACTCAGACTTGGTATCACAAACGCTCCTATGAGTTTTCAGCGGTGGAAGAAACGCAACTGCTGAAGTTGATTGATGAAGCCGCCGGGTTGGTGGACTTTCATCCGGATGATTTTGCGCGCCTCCTGCGCCGTTACCCACGCGCCAACGGCCAATTTGCCAAAGACCAAGTCATCGCCGCTTACCGCCAATTTTGTGAGAGTGGACGGTTGAACTTTGACCGTGAAGTTTTGCGCCGCCTGCAAATGAAGCCCATCCGCACCCAGAGCGGCGTGGCCACTGTTACGGTGCTCACTAAGCCGTTTCCATGCCCGGGGCAGTGCATCTTCTGCCCCACCGATGTGCGCATGCCCAAGAGCTACTTGCATGATGAGCCGGGCGCGGCCCGGGCCGAGGCGCATAATTTTGACCCGTACTTCACCACCGCCAGCCGTTTGCGCGCGTTAGAAAACATCGGCCACCCGACGGATAAAGTGGAACTGCTGATTTTGGGCGGCACGTGGAGTTACTATCCCGAAGACTATCAAGAGTGGTTTATCAAACGCTGTTTTGATGCCATGAATGATGGGGAAGCGGCTACATTGGAAGAAGCGCAAGCCATTAATGAAAGCGCCGCGCGCCGCAACGTGGGCTTGGTGATTGAAACCCGGCCCGATTACGTGGACACCGCCGAAATCCGCCGTCTGCGCCGCTATGGCGTCACCAAAGTTCAACTCGGCGCGCAGAGCCTTGATGACCAGATTCTTGAGCTGAACAAACGCGGCCATACCGTGGAGCAAACGCGGCAGGCGGTGAAGCTTCTGCGGGCGGCGGGCTTCAAACTGCACTTGCACTGGATGCCCAATTTACTCGGCGCTACGCCGGAGAGTGACCGCGATGATTACGCTCGGCTGTGGAATGATGCCGGCTTGCGGCCCGATGAGCTGAAAATTTATCCCTGCTCACTGGTGAAAGAAGCGGAATTGGTGCAGTGGTGGGAGCGCGGTGAATATACGCCCTACACAGACTCAGAGCTTACAGAATTAATTGCGGATTGCATGGCCGCCACGCCGCGCTATGTGCGCCTTAACCGCGTCATTCGGGATATTCCCGCCGGGCATGTGGTGGCCGGTAGCACGGCCAGCAACCTGCGCGAGACGGTAGAGCGCCATCTCAAAGCCACGGGCCGCGCCAGCCAAGATATTCGGTGGCGCGAGGTGAAACGGGAAAACGTGAAGCGTGAGGAATTAGAATTGCGCGTGCTGGAGTACGAAACGCTTGGTGGGCAAGAGTTTTTCCTTAGCTTTGAAACCCGCCGAACGGATAAGTTGGCCGGTTTTCTCCGGCTTTCCCTGCCCACGGCGGAGGCCACTGCCCTCACCGGCTTGGCAGAATTGCAGGGTGCGGCCCTCATCCGGGAGGTGCATGTGTACGGCCCGGTGGTGCGCTTGGGCGAGAGCGCGGAGGGCGAGGCGCAACACCTCGGCCTTGGCGCGCAGTTAATTCACGAAGCCGAGCGGCGCGCGCGGGCGGCGGGTTACAAGCGGCTGGCCGTCATCTCCGCCGTTGGCACGCGCAACTACTACCGCAAACACGGCTTTGAGGTGGAAGGGCTATATATGTTGAAAGAGTTAATGGATGCGTGAAACGAGATGTGGAAAACGTGAAGAAAGCCAGCCCTAGCGGCTGGTTTTTTATTGTTGTGCAGAATTTGGATAAGCTTTAACTCAATTGGGCCATATGTCATACTCAATTGGATGAACATTGTCACTATGCCCAAATGGCGCCTTGCCTAGAATGTAATCAAGTTCGTTCACATTCCAAGCCGAACCGGCTTGATTAGCAAGGAGACCTGATCATGAACGCCTTATTCAATCGCAAAGGTGAAGTTATTCAAGACCCGCCTTTTGCACAAAAGTTATTGGCAGACCCACGCGCCGGTTGGCTGTGGCTTCTGCCGCGCATCTGGTTGGGCTATGAGTGGCTGGATGCCGGCCTGCACAAAGTAAGTGACCCGAAGTGGACGCAGACCGGTGAATCCATCCTCGGCTACTGGACGCGCGCCGTGGCTATACCGGAAACGGGCCGCCCGCCCATCAGCTTTGACTGGTATCGCAGTTTTATTCAAGGCTTGATTGACACCAATTCCCACACGTGGTTCGGCCCGCTGATTGCTTACGGCGAATTGCTGATCGGCATCGCCCTCATCATTGGCGCGTTCACGGGCATTGCCGCCTTCTTTGGCGCCTTTATGAACTGGAACTTTATGATGGCCGGTTCTGCCAGCACCAACCCCGTGCTTCTCGTGGTAGCCGTCTTCCTCATCTTAGCGTGGAAGGTGGCGGGCTATGTTGGCGCTGATTACGTTTTGCTGAAGTGGATTGGCACGCCGTGGAAAGGTGAGGCCCCTCTCGCTTCCAAGCCGATGGGCGCGGGTGACTAACGGTGAGAGAAACAAATCAGTATTGGGGAATGCCGGACGGCTGAGTAGAAGCCGTCCGGCTTTTTTTGTTTTACTTACACACTCTCCCGCGCCAGCACCGCCGCGCCTACCACGCCGCTGGCATCCTTTAGGGCGGCGGGCACGATTTTGACTTTGTTGATATCCGTTTTGTTCACGGAATGGGCGTATGCCACTTTGCGGATAGGGGCCACAAACTTATCACCCATGCGCTCCGTTACGCCGCCGCCAATCACAATCGCTTCGGGGTCTATTAAGTTAATGATATTGCCCGCCAGCACGCCCAGCGCGTGTTGGCTTTGCGCCAGTACGTCTTGCATGACTTTGTCTTTACGCCGCAGGGCTTCATCAATGGTGCGGCTGGTGAGGCGGCCTTGCCCAATCTCTTCTATCAACTGCGGCACGATGCTAGGCTCCCCGGCGGCTACGCGCGCGAGAATGGCTTTTTGCATGCCGTTGCGGGCCGCAATCGGTTCAATAGCGCCGGGCTGGCCGTGCGCCGGGTCTAGCACGCCGTTGCTCATATCAAAAATTGTGTGGCCCACCTCACCCGCGCCGCCGCGGAAGCCGCCGCGCAGTTCACCGCCCAGAATGATTCCGCCGCCGATGCCTGTGCCTACAAAAATCGCCACCATATCCTGCACGCCCAAGCCTGCGCCGTGCCGGTGCTCACCCAGCGCGCCCACGCGCACATCGTTGTTCACAAAAGCCTTCACGCCAAAATAATCTTTCAGCCGGTCAGCCAGTGGCATGTTGTTCCAGCCCTTACCCAGATTCACGGCCACGCGCACAATGCCTTTCTCCGGGTCTACGGGGCCGGGCACGCCCACGCCAATTCCGGCCACATTTTTGGGCTTAAGCTCCGCCGCTTTCAAGGCGCGCTCAATCGCGCCGGTGAGCCGCTCAAACACGCCATCCACTCCCAGCTCTGGGTGTGTTTTGCGTTTCTCCAGCGCCAACACATTGCCCTTGCCATCCACCACGCCGGCTCGGATGCTGGTGCCGCCCAAATCTACGCCGATGAACAACTTCTTAGCCATGAGTTTCCTCCGAGCAATAACGGGAGCAGGTGGGAAGATGAGCAGGGGAGAGTCGCTTCGCTCACACCTGCCCACGTTCTCACGCTCTCACCGGTTTTTATTTTGAGAATCCGTCTCCACCAGCAACCGCCGCACCACCTTGCCTACAAAGTTTTTGGGCAATTCGTTGCGAAATTCAATCTCCCACGGCACGGCGTATTCATCTAAGCGGCGTTTACACAGCGTCAAGAGTTCTTCCGCGTCTAATTGCACGCCCTCGCGCGGCACAATGAAGGCTTTTACCTTTTGCCCATCGGCGCCGGGCGGCACGCCTACCACAGCCACTTCTTTCACCTTAGGGTTTTCGTATAGCACTTCTTCCACATCCCGCGGATAGACTTGATACTCGCCCGCCAGAATCATCTCGCGTTTGCGGGCCACAATTTCCACATAACCGTCTTCATCCATGCGGGCGATGTCGCCCGTTAACAGCCAGCCATCCGGCGTAATAAATTCGCGGTTGGCGTCCGGCCAGTAGCCTAGCATCACTTGTGGGCCGCGCACGGCCAACTCGCCCACTTGCCCCGCGGGCAAATCTGCGCCGGAGGCTACATCCACAATTTTGGCTTCGGTGTTGGGCACGGGCAAACCAATGGTGCCCACGCGCCGCCGCCCGCCAATGGGGTTCGCGTGGGTTACGGTAGTCGCTTCCGTCAGGCCGTAACCTTCCACCAAGCGGCCCTTGGTGAGTTTCTCAAACGCTTCTTGCACTTCTACGGGCAAGGGCGCAGAGCCGGAGATGCAGGCCTTGATAGAGCTGATGCCGTAGCGCCGCACCTTGGGGTAATTGCTCAGCGCCATAAACATGGTTGGCACGCCGGGGAAGAGTGTGGGCTTGTACGTCTTAATGGCCTTAAGCACTTGCTCCGTATTGAAGGTGGGCATAATCACCATCGTGGCCGCCAGCGCAATTGGCACGTTCATGGCGGTGGTCATGCCATATACATGGGAAAAGGGCAGAACCGAGAGAAACGTTTCGCGGCCCTCTTGCGCCGAAGGGAGCCAGTGCCGCGTTTGCAGGGTATTGGCAATCAGATTGCGATGTGAAAGCATCACGCCTTTGGGGCGTGCGGTGGTGCCGCTGGTGAACTGAATCAACGCCAGATCATCCGGCATAACCTCGGCTTCCGGCGCATGGGTGCTGTGCTTGTAAAGTTCGGCATTCATCAGCACCATGCCCGGCTCCAATTCAAAGTTCAGTTTATGGCCTTCCTTGACCTCGCGCGTCAGCATAAAAAATAGCCGCTTCGGCTCCGGCAGGTAATCTTTGACGTTGGTGAAGATGATGCGCTTCAGTTGCGTGGTAGCCTTTACCTGCCGCGCCACTTGCCCCAACCGCGTCAGCGTCACCAGTACACTGGCGTTGGCCTCGCGTACCTGCCGCGCCAACTCTTCCGGGTCTGAGAGGGGCGTTGTGAACACCACTACGGCCCCCATCTTCAGCGCGCCGTAATAGGCAATCACCGTCTGCGGTAAATTGGGCAGAAGGATGAGCACCTTCTCACCTTTTTGCACTCCCAGCGCGCGGAGCATATTGGCAAACCGAGAGCTTTCACGGTTCAGCCGCCGATAACTCAACCGCGCGCCTTCAAACACAATGGCCGTTTTATTGGGGAAACGCTTGGCCGCCGAGCGTAAAAATTTATAAATCGGCATGGCCGGGATGCTGATGGTGGGCGGCACACCTTCATCATAATAAGTCAGCCAGGGGCGCTCGTGTTTGAGCGTATCGCGTTCATCGGAGGCCAACGAGCCGGTGCTCCGGCGCGTTTTCTTCTCCTGCACAAAACGCTCAATGGCGCGGTTCACGGCCTCCCGACGCTCCAACTGCACCAAGTGCGCGCTCACGCCCACGTCCACATCTTCCGCGCCGGGGATGGTTTTGGCCACATCTTCAAAACGCTTCGGGTCAAATACGCGGTCTCGGTTGCCGCGGATAACCAACGTGGGCAGGCGCAATTGGCGGAATTTATCCCAACCTACCCAGCGGCTTACGGTGTTGCGGTACATCACTTGCATGATGTGCGGCGTGGTGAAGAAAAACTGCTTGAGATAGACGGCGTGCGCAAAATTGAGCACGGCCAGTGGCAACTGCAAAGCCAGGCGGTTGGCCGGGCTGAGGGAGTATTCACCGGCGGAGGCCACCAGCACCAACTTGGCCACGCGCGCAGGGTGGGCCAACGCGTAATCTGTTACTATCGCGCCGCCAAAGGAATGGCCCAGCAAAACAAACGGCTCAGTTACGCCTAGCACGTTTAGCGCGCGGTCAATATCACTTATAAACTCTTCCATCACGTACTGGGCGTCCGGCGGCTTATCGCTTTGGCCAAAGCCGCGCAAGTCCAGCGCAATACACCGGGAGTCGGTGGAGAAGTGGCGGAGCTGATGAATCCACTGCGCGGCGTGCCCGCCAAAGCCGTGAATAAACACCAGCGTCCGCGCGGGGGCCTCCGGCGCAATATCAATCGCGCTCAACTTCAGGCGCGGCTTCTCCGAAAGCAGAACTTCCCGGCGATAGAGTTCAATATCAAGATTCATCGGGTCTTATTAACTGCGGAGAATGCAAAGCACGGTAGCCATGTGGCCATAATTTTACTCGCCTAATTCGCTTTGTGGATGGCGTGTTTTGTTGCGGCCCGGTATTGAAACGCAGAAGAACATTGAGCGGATAGGAGAAATACGGATGTCTTTCGCGCGCATCCGTTTTAGAAGCACACTAAAAGAATTTGGCCCACAGCGGCGGCCCTAAGATCAGCAGGCCCACAATCACGGCCACTATGGCGGCCACCAGCACTGCCGCCGCGCCCACATCTTTGCCTACCTTGGCCAGCGGGTGAAGGCTGGGCGAGGCCAAATCCACCACGGCTTCAATGGCGGTGTTGAGAAATTCCGCTACCCACACAAAGCCTATCGTCAGGAAAATCACCGCCCACTCTAGATAACTGAGGCCAAGCCACAAACCCACCACAAACACCGCGGTGGAAATACCCGCATGAATCCAGGCGTTGGGCTGGGTGCGGAGCACGTGCCACCAGCCCTCAAAAGCGTAACGGAAAGCTTCTGCGCGGGAGGGCGCGCGCCGGGGTGGGGGAGATGAGCTTGGGGACATAGGTTATGGTGAAAAGTTAGGCAGGCTGAACTGTAATGTGGTTGTGGGTTTGCGGCAAGCGGCGTTAGACAGGCCGGCCAACTTTCACTTGCCCAGTCACTGGCGCGCGTGTACTATACGGGTTAGTGCAACGCTCCACGCCTTTCAACTTAATTCTATTTCACGCCCTGCGCCGCTTTGCCTTAGTGCTACTGGTGGGCATGGGCTTAGCCACGGTGTTTACGTTGTGGACGCCGGGCAGTTTCTCACTCACCGATTGGTTGGGGCAATTGGCCGCTAACTTGCCAACGCCGCAAGCGGCGGCTCCACCGCCGGTCAGCACACTCGCCTCACCCACACCCACGGTGCCTCCTAACGCGCCGCGCATTGGCATCGTCTCCGGCCACCGCGGCAATGACTCTGGCGCGGTATGCCCCGATGGCTTAACCGAGGCCGCCGTGAACTATGATATTGCTGTGAGAGTTAAGGCCGGTTTGGAGGCCAGCGGCTTCCAGGTGGATATTTTGGATGAGTTTGACTCGCGGCTCAATGGTTATCAGGCGTTGGCGTTGGTTTCCATTCATAATGATTCCTGCGCTTACATCAATGATTTGGCCACCGGATATAAAGTGGCCCGCGCGTTGTATAGCACCACGCCGGAAGAATCGGACCAACTAGTGGCATGCCTCACCAATCGTTACGCGCTGGCCACCGGCCTCGGCTTCCACGCGGGAAGCATCACGCCCGATATGACGCAGTATCACGGCTTTAGCGAATTGGACCCGCGCACACCGGCGGCTATTATTGAGACCGGCTTTTTGAATTTAGACCGCCGGATTTTGACCGAGGAACCTTACCGCGTGGCGCAAGGCGTGATTGATGGCATTTTGTGTTACGTGCGCGGTGAGCCGGTCGGCGGTAATTGAGATGTCCCTGCTCAGTGACCCCACCCAGCAGATTGATTATGGCGCGATGATTGAGGCCGCCGGTTTGGGTTTCGCGCGGATAGCGGCAGACGGCCGTTTGTTGCTGGTGAATGAGAATTTGGCGCGGCTGTGCGGCTATGCCTCCCCCGCCGAGATGTTGACCGCCATTAAAAATGTTGCTGAGCAGTTTTACGCTTTGCCCAGCCAATGGGCCGAGCGCGTGCGGGTGCTCACCACCGATGCGGCCCACGCCTTTGAAATTCAGGCGCAACGCCGCGATGGCACAGTGGTGTGGTTGCGGGAATATGCCCGCGTTGTGCGCACAGCCACGGGTGAGCCGCACAGCTATGAGTGCCTCCTGCAGGATATTACTCAGCGGCAACAAATTCAAACCCAGATGGAGCGCGCCGCGCGCCAACTCACCACCCTCAGCCAATTGGGGCAAACGGTGGCCGCCAGTTTAGACCAAACCGTGGTGCTCAACCGCGTGCTGGATGAAGTTTCTAATTTGCTGGGCGCGGGCGGCGCGGCGGTGTTTTTGCTGGAGAGCCAACAACTGACGCTGGAGGCGGTGGGCGGCGCTGGGGCCGTAAGCCTGATTGGGCGCAAGATGGCGCGCACGGATGGCGTGGCCGGTGAAATTATGGCGCATGGCCGCCCGATGATCTTGGGGGATTTGAACACTTACGGCCATGTGCACCGCTCACTCGAACAATTTACGGTGGAGCCAGCGCGCTCATTAATTGCGGTGCCACTGCGGCTCCAAGGCCAAGTGATTGGCGTGATTGAGGCTTTGCATGAGGACGCCAACCGCTTTACGGCGGATGACGCGCAACTGTTGGAGGCCGTTGCCAGTTGGGCGGCCATTGCCATTGGCAACGCGCGTCAGCACACCCGCATTCAACGCCGCTTGCAAGAAAGCGAAGCCATGAGCGTCATCAGTCAGGCCCTCAACGAGACCCATGATCTGGGTGAGGTGCTCCAGATGATTGTGGACGCCGCGCGGCAGATTATCCCGCGGGTGGAACGCTCCGTCATTCACTTACTAGATGAAGATAAGCAAGTGCTCCGCTCAGCCGCGTACGCCAGCGAGAGCGAACTGGGGCGCTCGGATTTAGCCATGCGGCCCGGCGAGGGCGTAGCGGGGCGGGTCATGGCGGAGGGCCAGCCCATCAACGTAAGTGATACGCACACCGACCCACGGTACTTAATACACGGCCCACTGCCCAGTTTGCGCTCTCTGTTAGTAGCGCCGGTGCAAAGCGGCGACCGTCGCCTGGGAACAATTAGCGTGCAAAGTCGGGAGCCGCATGCGTTCTCGCCCGATGACGAAATGTTGCTTAAGACGCTGGGCCTGCAGGCGGCGCTAGCCATTGAAAATGCGCGTTTACTTCAGGTGGAACATGGCGCGCGCCGCGATGCGGAGATCCTAAGCGAAATTGCCACGCGCCTCAGCTCCACGCTCAACTTTGAAGAATTGCTCGACTTACTGTTGGATCAGGTGAGCCGCCTAGTGCCCTATGACGCGGCGGCGTTGTTTTTGGTAGATCAGACCACCAATCGCACGCGCACCGCCCGTCTGCGGGGTTACGAGAAGTTTGGCGAGCCAGTTGTGAAGACGGTGAGCGAGTTGCAATTGGAGATTGCTCATACCCCGCACCTGCGCCACATGGCCATGATTGTGCAACCGGTGGCCGTGCCCGACGTGAAAGCGGACCCGGCCTGGAAGCCGTGGCCCGCCTTTGCGCAAGCCAGCTCATGGATTGGCGCGCCCGTAAACGTGCAAGGCGAAGGCGTAGTGGCCTTTTTCTCGCTGGAAAAATCCGAGCCGGGCTTTTACACCAATGAGTTTGTATACAAGCTTGGCGCGTTCTGTGGGCAGGCCGCTCTGGCTATTCAAAATGCGCGGTTGTATGCGGATTTGGAGAAATCCCTCCGGCATGAAAAAACCATGCGGGCTCAAATGGTGCAAGGCGAAAAACTAGCGGCGATGGGCCGCTTGGTGGCCTCGGTGGCGCACGAGTTGAATAATCCTTTGCAAGCCATCCAAAACTCTTTGTATCTGGTCAGCCAAGAAAGTGACCTTAGCCCCCAATCTCGTGAGGACTTGCAAGTTTCATTGGCCGAGGCAGACCGCATGGCCGACTTAATTAGCCGTCTGCGCGAAACCTATCGCCCCGCTACCGCCGAGCAATTTCAGCTAGAATCGCTCAATGCCATTATTGAAGAAGTGCAAAAACTGATCGCCACCCACTTGCGCCGCAACAATGTAATCTGCGAATTCTTAGCCGATATGCGGGTGCCGCGGGTGCCTAGCCTGCGCGATCAGCTTAAGCAAGTGATTCTTAATTTGTGCCTGAATAGCGTGGAAGCAATGCCCAAAGGCGGTAAGCTCATTCTCCAAACGCAACACATAGCGCAATCTAATGAAGTGTTGGTCTCGATTACCGATACCGGCGCGGGCATTGAGCCGGGCGATTTGCGCCGAATCTTTGACCCGTTCTTTACGCGCAAAGAAGGCGGCACCGGCTTGGGGCTGTTTATCACCCATGAAATTGTTCAGCGGCATCAAGGCCGGATTGATGTGGAAAGCACGTTGGGCAAAGGCACCTCCTTCAAAGTATGGTTGCCCATCACCCGCACGGAAATCCCGGGCCGTGAGGATATTTTTGGGCCGGATAAGTTGTAAAACCGCAACCGCCCCGGCGCATTGGTTTGAAATGGTTGCTGATCAACTAAAGCTCATGCCAGGTTATAACGCTAAGCCGTCAACTTTATTTTGCACTGTTGCGGTTGCGCACCTCAGCGTTTAAGTTTTTACAACGGGAGCACGACTATGAAACTCAGCGGACGCATTCTCATTATTGAAGACGAAGCCAGCCTGCGGCAAACCATGACCCGCATTATGCGCCAAGCCGGATGTGAAGTGACGGCGGCCGCCAATGGCCCAGAAGCCCTGCAACGCTTGGGCAACTCCGCCTATGACTTGGCTTATCTAGATATTCATTTGCCGGAAATGGATGGCTTGCAAGTGCTCAAGGAAATTCACAAGATGCACCCGCAAATGCCGGTAGTGCTGTTTACGGCCTATGCCTCGCTCGAAACAGCCGTCGAAGCCATGCGGCTGGGCGCTACGGATTATCTGCTTAAGCCCCTCAACCCCGAAGTTCTGCTCACCCGCACCGAGAACATCCTCAAAAAGCAGGCCGTAGAACGTCGCCGCCGAGAACTGCAAAGCCAGATTTCTTCCATTCAAGATGAACTACGGAAACTGGAAGAATCCCTAACGCCCAACGCCCAGCCCAGTTCACCCTCCAGTAGTCGCTTTCTCAAAATGGGCCGGCTGAGTTTGGATTTACAAGCTCGCCGCGCCATCTTTGCGGAACGTGAACTGCAATTGCCGCCCTCGGCCTTTGATTATCTGGCCGTACTCATGCGCCACGCGCCGGATGTGGTGGATTACCAAACGCTGGTGAACGAAGCGCAAGGTTACCAAGCTGACCGGCGGGAAGCGCAAGAGCTAGCCAAGTGGCATATCCATGAACTGCGTGACTCGCTGGAACTTGACCCCAGCAACCCACGCCACATCCTGAATGTGCGCGGTGTGGGTTATCGGTTGGTAATTGATTAATACTGAGCCTTCGAGGCCCTGCAGACCGCGAAGGTTTCTGTTAGGCACACTTGCGCTTTGTTACTCAACCGTAGCCTTCGATAATCCCTAGTGCGTTGTGCGTTGAGCATCCTCGCCTAATCTAAACGGTTGCTTAATCTCTCCCAACCATCCCCGCATAAGCCCAACCTCTGAAACGGCCTACTCCCGTTCATAATAGTTACATGATGAACGGCACGGCCACAGTCTCCCAACCTCTCTCACTTAACCCAGCGCGTATTCTCATTGTGGATGATCACCCTAATACCGCTTCCATGTTGGCGCGCGCGCTGAAGCAATTTAATAAACCGGTGGAAGTGCTCACGGCCCGCAGTGGCCCGGAAGCCCTTGAAATCATGAATCAGGGCGCGGTGGAAGTGCTCATCACCGATTTTATGATGCCCGGCATGAATGGCTTGGAGTTGATTGAAAAAGCCCAAAAAAGCCGCGAGCCGGGCCAAGTTATTTTAGTAACAGCGTATGATAGCCCCGGCCTGGCCGCCACTGCTCGCCGCCTCAAAGTCAATCATTACCTCATCAAGCCCGTCCAGCCGGAAAAAATCCGGGATTTGGTGAGCCGCGCCTTAGATACCGCCACGCGTTCTAAAACTGAAGGCGGCACGGGAGATTTGCCCTCCCCGTCCAATTTCCGCATCCTAATTGCCGAGGATCAATCCGATAATCTTCAATTGCTCTCCACCCGGCTCAAGAGTGAGGGTTACACCTTCATTGTGGCTATGGATGGGCAGGAAACCCTAGATAAGGTCCAAGCAGAACTGCCGGATTTGGTTCTGTTGGATGTAAACATGCCGCGCAAAAACGGCTTTGAAGTGCTGGCCGAAATCCGCTCTGACCCGCGCACGGCCCACATCCCCGTAATTGTGCTGACGGCCGCCCGCACCTCGGTGCGCGATATCCGGGAAGGCTTGGGCTTGGGCGCTGATGATTACATTACCAAGCCGTTTGATTGGCGTGAACTAGCCGCCCGCATCCGCTCCAAACTCCGGGTAAAGCATGCGGAAGACCAATTGCGCCGCCGCAACCGTGAGCTGAGCCTCTTGCCGGAAATCGGTCAGGACTTAAGCGCTCGCACGGATGTGGAAGAGCTTTCCGGCGTGGTGCTTCAGCGCGCCGTTAACGCCCTCAACGCCGCCAGCGGCAATTTGGTGGTGTTTGGGTTAGATGATCAACGTTATTACAAAACTCATCTCACGCGCGAGTTACCGGGCTGGGATTGGAGCCGCTTGCAAAGCTGGCTAGCCACCAAAGGCCTCATTGCACAGGTGGCGAACTCCGGGCAGGGCGCTATCTTGGGGGATACGGAAACGCTAGAAAGCTGGCCGCGCCAGAACCCAGCGGGGCCTTCGGGCGCGAAATCGGCTATTTGTGTGCCGTTGTTAGGGCGGCGCGGTGTCGTCGGGACTCTCATGCTGGTGCATGAGCAGGCTAATTATTTCACCAATGACCATCTTGGTCTCTTACAGGCGATTGCCAGCCAAGCCGCCATCGCCATTGAAAATGCCCAGCTTCACGCCGTTGAACGCAAGCGGGTGAATGAACTGGTGGCTCTCAATGGCCTTACCCACACCATTAACCAATTCACGCGCCAAGTAGATTTGCTGGAAAAATTGCCCGATTTAGTGCGTGAATCGTTTGATTACTCTACCGTCACGCTGTGGTGGCTAGTGGGTGATGATTTACGCTTGAAGAGCTCAGCCGGCTTGGATCATGCCCCGCGCACCTCAATTTTGGGCGTAGCTCCTACACAAGTGGCGGCCACTGGCCAGCCAGCCTTCCTTTCCGGCATTATTGAAGAGCGCTCCGGCGACCGCGCCCGTAATGTTCTCACCACACAGTTGCCCATGCATACCACCGTAGCGGTGCCGCTGAAATTGGGTGGGATGGTAAAGGGAGTGCTGGCCGTTCATAGTCGCCAGCCCAACGCGTATCAAGAGAGCGACCGCGTGTTGTTAGAAACAATCGCCGGGCAAGCCGCCTCGGCCTTGGAACGCATTAATTTATTTGAGTCTGTGGAACACGAACAGGAGCGGCTATCGGCGGTATTGCGTTCCGCTCCAGATGCAATTTTAGTGTGTGATGCTACTGGCGTTATCCAGCTCATCAACCCAGCTGGCACACGCCTGTTCACGGATGTTGAAGTGGGGGTAGGGCGGGTGGTGCCGGCTGGTTATGGCTATGACGAACTGGTTGAATTTCTTTCTGTTGCGCGGGCGGTGAACAACCCGGGCTTAACCACGCAGGAAGTTAACTGGCCGGATAAACGTGTATTCAATGTGATGGTCATGCCAATGGAGGACGGAGGCCAAGTCGTTAATCTCCATGATATTACACACTTCAAAGACTTGGAGCGCGTCAAGAACGAATTCTTAGCCACCGCTTCCCATGATTTGAAAAACCCGTTGACGGCCATCATGGGCTTCAGTGATTTGCTTCAACGCATCGATACGCTCACCCCTCGGCAAACGGAATTTATTCAACGGATTAAGAGCGCTTCTAGCCAAATGTTAGAGCTGGTGCAAGATTTGATGGAACTCGCGCGGATTGATATGGGCATTGAACTCAAGTACGAACACATTGATTTACGAGAAGTAGCGAGCGCCATTACGGAGGAATTCCGAGGGCAGGCGGGCGTTAAGCAACAAACCATCTTTGCTGAGTTGGGCAATACTCCCGCCCCGGTTTCCGTTGATCTGGCGCGGATTAAGCAAGTTTTACGAAACCTAGTCAGCAATGCGATTAAATATACGCCAGCCGGTGGGCAAGTATGCCTTATGTGTCATGCCACACCGCATGCCGTCATTTTCCAAGTGCGTGACACCGGCTTAGGCATCCCCGAAGCTGATTTGCCTCACATTTTTGATAAGTTCTATCGAGTTCAAGCCGAAGACCGTGATCAAATTGAAGGAAGCGGTCTGGGTTTGGCCATTGTCAAAGCCATTGTGGAGCAACACGGAGGCCAGATTGCCGTTGAAAGCGTAGTGGGTAAAGGTTCCTGTTTTACCGTCAGTCTGCCTTTAAGACCCATCTCTCAACCTATCGAATAGAATCGTTTTCACGTGAAAACGATTCGAAAAGACAAGTTTGTAGACGGGTTCTTACTGAAAACGCCCTCAGGCAATCAAATTTTCTAGAGCAAGTTACACCCTCACCAACCCTCGCAAGTAAGGCCTGCGCTATCGTCATTGGCTGGCACATTCAGCCAGTGACGATCGCTTTTGCATTTAACGATGCAGAAATCTATCGCTTCTCAAGCCAGGCGCATGCTTTCTTTGCAATCTAATTTAAATCCTGCAAGGTTTGAAACAAATACTCCTACAACCAATCACAATTTATTTTCAAAAGAATTGGGCTGATTATCCCTTGTCACTTAACGGTTTTTTAACGATTCTTGCGTAGACTATTCTCACCTAGCGGCTTTAGCACTACCTAGGAGGATACATGAAGTCCGCAACCCTGTTACGATTACTACAAATGACTTGGGGAAGCCCGGTGTTTCATGATTCGTTTCCACCGACTGTTACCACTAATCCACGGGCAGTGCTTCATCTCATTGAAGCCGTGCACAATCAGACGGTAGAGCAATTACGTCCAGTTTTACGGATTGGCCTGCCCGAGGCAGTTGAAAGCGATTTTGATGAACTCATTCGGCAAGTCGTTCCCAAAACGACTGCCTTTTGTTCTGCCATCCCAGCCGGGGAAGTGGATAGCGTGCCTCACCTAACTGCCGCGGCTGTGGCAATTGCTACATCCTACTGGGCGGACCAGAGCATGGACCGAGGCGATGATGCCATGCTCACGGCTGTTTACCTCTTGAATCATCCAGAACGAGTGCCCGCCCTAACCCAAACGTTGGCTAGCTTAATCCATGCGCGTCTGGGGGCGCTTCGCCACATTGAATTGAACGCTCGGTACTTGGCCTTGCCTGAAGATGTGCCCCATGTCGTGCGGTGCATCGCCCATGATGTGCTCTTTAATCAGGCGCAAATGCGCGAACTTAGCCGCCGTTACCTGATTGAAGGTGGTGGCTTGCTGTTTTGGTCTACAAACGCCAAGCGTATTGCTGAATTACTGGTGGCCGATGCAGGCTTGCCAAGCGCCCTCACCCCCATTTATGCTATTTATCGGCGTCAGCGGCCTGAGTTGCCTTCGTTAGATGAGATTTACAGTCAGCCCCAAATTGTTGAAACGCTCAGTATTTTGAATTCGGCGGTACGCGTTTTTGACGATTTTGGCGACCGGCAGATTGATGAAGGCCGCTTCGCCGATTGGGGCGCGCTCAATATCAACGTCTTTAACCAGACCAACCCCAAACTGCTCCGCGCATTTTTGCGTGAGGCGCGCGTGAATGATTTAGCTCAACAAGAAAGCCTGCTGACCGCCTTTCAAACGAAAACGCCTGAGGCGGACCAATTCATCGCCCAGACTTTCCTCCGGCACGTCCGCGATCAAATTGCCCATCTAAAAGTCCACTGGACGCCCGCCAGCAACCGGTATGCGGTGTTCTTGCGGTTGGCTCAACGCGTTATGGAAGCCGGCTACGTTAACTACCTCGGCGACATCGCCTTGGCCGGCACGCGACAACTAGACCCCAACAAAGCCACACTAACGACTTCCGCTGAGTCCGTCTAAACTTACCTCTAGGTAAATGGGCCTAATAGGCCCATCTCCGCACAACTCTCAATTTAGTTTTGCTTGACCTCCCGCAGTTAGGGTTTTGGCCCGAACCTGCGGGAGGCCTGTTCCAACCCAAAACGTTGGAAAATCGTTAGCGCAGAAAGACGCCTCATGAGCACTCCCGATACGATTCTGGCTTCTCAAACGCCTGCTCCGCGACGGGCTATCCAAATAAGTGGGCTGTTTGCCCTGATCACAGGCCTCACAGTGCCCATGTATAGTTACATTGCCTGGCAACTGCAAGCATGGCAACTGTGGGCGGTTGCGGCTACTAACTTTGCTTTGATGGTGGGCGGTCTGGTCGGATTCGGGCTGGCGCGCCGAGGCCAAAGTGTGTGGGCGTTGCGCTTGCTCATCGGGGTCTTGATATTTGGCGCGCTTTCGTCGGTTTCTTTTGTAGGGGGGATTGGGGTGTTGGGCGCAATTCTAGTCGTGATGCTTGGCTTATTTATCGCCAGCCAAGGCCTGCCGCGTCAAGAACTTAATCCCACCTTGTTTTTGATTGTAGTGGCCGCCTTTGTTGTCATCGGCGTGAGCTTAGCGGCTCAGCCGTTACAATTTGATGCCCCGTTACTGGATAATTTTATTGCTATTGCCGCCGTTATCATTGTGGTGATTTTTGGGGTGTTCATTATTCGTCAATTTGGCGCGTACCCCTTACCTACCAAATTGCTCATAGCCTTTCTCGGCATTGTGGCTGTTGCGCTGGGGGTTGAAGGTTTTGTGCTCAACGTTGTGGCGCGCAATGAGTTGACCAATCGGGTCGGAGCCAGCCTTAAGTCTTTGTCAAACAGTAAAGCGCAAGAACTGGCCGGTGTCTTAAGCGGCGAAATCGCTGGGTTACGCGCCATCACATTAAATAAATTTGTACAAGACAATGTAGAACTGGTTAGTGATTCATATGACGGAAACTTAAGTGCGATTGAACAGCTTGACCAAACTTGGCGTTTGGCGGCTGACACAGACGCTTTGATACAGAGAGTGGTTAATAACGAACTGTCCGGTGAGCTTCGTGAATTTCAACGCGTGTTTCCCAATCACGTAGAAGTTTTCATTACCGATAAATATGGGGCAAACGTCGCCGCCACCAACCGGACGAGTGACTATTACCAGGCCGATGAGGCTTGGTGGCAGGGTGCCGTACAAAACGGTCTATATATCGGTCAGCCGGAATATGATGAAAGCGCTAATCAGGTTAGCATCATTGTAGCTTTGCCTATGCCAGCCCATGACCGAGATGAGATAGTGGGCGTGCTTCGAACCACCCTCAATCTACAAGTGTTTGGGACGGCGCTGAGCACCGGCGAATTGGGCGCGACGGGCCGGAATAACTTGTACTTGCCGGACTTTTCTCATTTGGAAGTAGATGAGGCTGATCAAGTACGGTTCGTTACGCAGGGCGAGGAAGGCGAAGCGGGTCTTACTGAGCTATTCCAAACTACCCAAACCTTCTTAGTTATAAACCGTGAAGGCATTCCTGAGTTAAGTAGTCAGACGGCGCTGGTTGATTTACCTAACTTAAATCCTCAGCTCGCGCAGGTATTTCAAGGATTGGGTTGGCGGGTAGTAGTCTCCCAAACTGAAGCCGAGGCCCTGGCGGCGTTAGAGACCTCAACCAATACCACTCTCCTAACGGTATTGGCCGCTCTGCTTGCCGCTGGCATTGTGGCAACGTTGTTCACGCAATTCTTGGCTCAGCCCATTACGCGCCTCACCGAAACTGCCGCCCGGATTACGGCTGGCGACTTAACGGCTCAGGCGCCGGTGGAAGCGGATGATGAAGTGGGCGCGCTGGCTACGGCATTCAATGTAATGACAACGCAGTTGCGTGAGACCTTGGCCGGGTTGGAAGCGCGCGTGATGGAACGCACCCGGGCAATTGCGGCCTCGGCTGAAGTAAGCCGCCGCCTTTCTACCGTGCTCGACCGGCAAAAGCTGGTGCGCGACGTAGTAGAGCAGGTGCAGGGGGCCTTTGGTTATTACTATGTGCAAATTTATTTCTGGGATGAAGCGCGAGAATATTTGGTAATGGCGGGCGGCACAGGTGAGGCCGGGCAAACTTTGTTAGCTCGAGGTCATAAGTTATTAGCCGGCCAGGGTCTAGTAGGCCGTGCGGCGGAAACGAATACGCCCGTGCTGGTGCCAAATACCGCTGAAAATCCAGTCTGGCTTCCCAACCCCCTCCTGCCGAATACACGGGCTGAGCTAGCCGTGCCGATTGCGCTGGGCGACCGGGTATTGGGTGTGCTGGACGTTCAACATGATGTGATAAACGGCCTGGATAACGAAGATGTGGAAGTATTGCAAAGCTTGGCTAACCAAGTGGCTGTGGCCACCCAGAACGCTCGCACATTTGCCCAAACGCAACGGCAAGCAGATGTGGAAGCCTTGGTGAACACCATTGGTCAAAAGATCCAGTCCGCCACTACGGTGGAAGGCGCTTTACAGGTGGCCGCGCGTGAAGTAGGGCGCGCTCTGGGTGGCACTAAAGCAGTGGTGCGCCTTAAGACCTCCCCATTAACAGACCACGTCTCAAACTAAAGCTAACCCCCTGCGGTAGAAAGACGCTATTATGGACCACTCCCAACATCTCACTCACAATCATGAACCCTGGTTGGTGGTGCTATCCATTGTGATGGCCATCCTGGCCTCCTATATTGCCTTGGAATTAGGGGGCCGTGTGGCGCTCGCGCGAGGCCGCGACCGTTACCCCTGGTTAGTGGGGGGCGCCGTCATAATGGGGTTAGGGATTTGGTCCATGCACTTTATCGCTATGCTGGCTTTTCGCTTGCCGATTGAAGTGCGTTATGACGTTGGATTGACGGTGCTTTCAGCGGTGATTGCAATCTTGGCTTCAGGCTTGGCGCTGTGGATTGTGAGCCGCGAGAAAGTGCGCGGGTGGCAATTTGCTTTAGGTGGCGTAGTGATGGGCGTGGCCATCGCCGGCATGCACTACACCGGCATGGCGGCTTTACGCTTGCGCGCTGATTTGACCTATGACCCGACCCTGTTTGCCCTATCAGTCGTCATTGCCATTGTGGCCTCCACCGCCGCTCTCTGGCTCATCACACGCTTCCGCATTGCTGTAACACGGGCGGCCCGCATCGGCAAAGCCGTAAGTGCGGTGGTGATGGGGTTTGCCATTGCTGGCATGCATTACACCGGCATGGCCGCGGCCATCTTTACCGAGCGGAGCACTTTTTCGGGCGACCTTGGTGGGGCGATAGAAATCAATCTCATTGGCGCCATTGCCGTGATGCTAGCCGCGCTGGTGTTATTGGTCGGCGGCTTTATCTTAATACGGAACATCCGCAATTTGCCTTTTACGGGCAAATTTCTAGCGTTTGCCGTTATCTTTACCCTGCCTCTGGTTTTGGTGACGACCATCTTTGTGCAAGAGCAGTTAGATAACATTAACAAATATGGCTACAACGAAAAGTATGGCGCGCAATATCTCCGTCCGCTCCATCGCATTTTGTCAAATGTCATTATGTATCAATGGCTAACTGTGGAGCGGGGCGAAACCGGCTCTTCCGCCGTCATTGCCACACAACAACAAATTGACCAAGACTTTGCACAATTGGCGGAAATTGATTTTGCCTATGGAGCAATTCTCCAGACCACCCGAGACTTTGCTCAATTGCGGACTGAATGGGAAGCCTTGCGCGATAGCATTGTGAATATGGATGTGCCGCGCCGTCGGGCACAAATTGATTTGTTTGTTCAAAATATTCGCGCCCTCATCGCGTTAGTTGGCGATACCTCGTATCTCATCCTTGACCCGGAAATTGAAACTTACTATTTGATGAGCAGTGTCTTGCTTACCCTCCCGGAACAACAGCTGGCCATTGCCCGCTTTTTGAGCTTAAACAATGAGTTTGTGCGGACGCAAGGGCTAACGGCGGATGAGCAAATTGCGATGAATGTGTTGGCCAATGACTTCACCAATTACCAGAAAACCCTACGTTCGGAAATGACCGTACCCGCCAATGCGGGCAGTGAACTAGATGAGGCGGAGGCTGACGCCTACAAAGCCTTGGATGCGGCGCTGGATAGGATGGAGAACGGCATTCAGCGCGCCAATACCATGTTGCAATTTCGGAGCGCCTCCATTGCCTCCTTTTCCTTCTCTCCTGAAGAATTTGAGACGATGGCTAACCGGCTCCGCGAAGATCATGCCGCTTACTATGATTTGATTTCGGCGGCCCTGGAGCGCGGGATTGATAACCGCATTAGCCGCGAGACGAATCAGCTCTGGCTTCAATTTGCGACGGTGTTGACGGCCTTTGCTCTGGCCGCGATTGTGGGCGTTATTCTGGTGCGCGCTATTACGCAACCCATTGCCCAACTGACGCTAGCCACTCGGCAACTGGCGGCGGGTAACCTAACCAGCCGCGTGACGGTGGTGGGCACCGATGAAACCAGCCAGCTTGGCTCGGCCTTCAATGCCATGGCCCAAAGCCTGCAAGAGACGCAACGCGAGGTGGACCGCCGCACCCGCGCTTTGGAAGCCAGCACTGAAGTAACCCGCCGCTTATCTACTATCTTAGATGAAGAAGAATTGGTGCGCGCGGTGGTAACGGAGTTGCAAGCCGCGTTTAATTACTATCACGCCCACATTTATGTGTTTGACGAAGCTCGGGAGAACTTGCTGATGCGGGGCGGCACAGGCGAAGCAGGCCGGATTTTGCTGGAGCGCGGCCACAAAATCCCACGTGGCCGTGGTTTAGTGGGCCGGGCGGCGGATACCAAAGCCCCAGTTCTGGTCTCCAATACGGCCCTCGATGCGGGCTGGTTGCCCAACCCCTTACTGCCGGAAACCCGCTCCGAATTAGCTGTTCCCATTTTGTTGGGTGAAAATGCGCTTGGCGTGATTGATGTGCAACAAAATCGCGTGGACGGTTTACAGGCGCTCGATGTAGAGCTCATCCAATCAGTGGCCGGCCAAGTGGCTATCGCTCTGCAAAATGCGCGTTCGTTTGCCATCACCCGTCGCCAAGCGGAGCAAGACGCGTTTGTTAACGCCCTCAGTCAGAAGATACAACAGGCAACCCGGATTGAAGACATTTTACAGATTACGACGCAAGAACTGGGAAAGACTCTAAAAGCCCGGCGAGCCAAGATCAACATCGGCCTTAAGCCGGAGGGTAACGGCCACGAGGTAATGTCATGATGCAGCGAAACTCCTCTACGCAACTCACACCACCGGCGGCGCAGAATGCGCTTCGTCTCATCTTTGTTCTCTTGGGGGCGGCGAGTGTGGTGTGCCTCACCTACTTCTGGCTGGCGCAACAATTACAAGCCTGGCAAATTTTCTCGGCGGCGACGCTAATCCTCGTTTTCTGTCTTGTGACGACCCTGAGCGCCCTGTTGGTTTGGCGGGGGCGCGTTTCGCTCGGCGCTTGGCTGATTTTCATCAGCATGCTGATTATTTGGCCGCTTTCAACGTTCCTAATATCTGGTTTAGGCCTTGTGTTAGGCCTCAGCTTTCTCATCATCATCACGCCTATCGCCTCACAGGCTTTATCTCCCCGGCAAGCTTCTCTCGCCACCACATTGGCGTTTGCCGGCGGGGCTATGACTCTCTTAGTGGATTTATATGGGCCGGACTCACGACTGACCGTGCCAGCTTTCTTGCAAAGCTTCATCCCAGCCATGACGGCTATCGTCACAATAGTTTATGCCGTCATACTTGTTCGCCAGTTCCGCAATCTGAGCTTGCGGCTCAAGCTCACTTTTGCTTTTCTCATCGTGGCATTAGTGCCGGTGGGCATCCTAGGTTACTCCAACTATCAAACGGCTCGTGAAAATGTGCTAGCCAACGCTGACCGGGTGCTCTTATCGGATGCCGTCCGAACGGCGCGGGCGGTGGATGCGTTTATTGATGAAGGCCTGAGCAACGTGCGTTCTCAGGCGGGGTATATCAATTTCATCGAGTTCTTGCGGTTGCCGGCTGACCAACGGGCGCGCTCCCCGGAAGAGTACCGCCTGCGCTTAACCGTCCGCGCTATTGCCACCGAGGATAAAAACATTGTTTCAGTGGCGGTGCTGGATATGCAGGGCCAGAACGTGTATGACAATCTCACCGCCAATATTGGCGCAGATGAATCACAAACTTTGCATTTTAGCGAAGTGATCAGGACGAAACTGCCCTACGTCTCGCCGTTGCAAATTTCTTATACGATTGATGAGCCGGTGTTGTACTTTGCCGCTCCCATTCGCGATGGTCAGGACATCATCGGTATTTACCGGGTTCAATATCAAGCCGATGTGCTTCAAGAATTGATGCTGGTGAACAGCGATATTTCGGGCCAGCAGACCTCGGCAATTTTGTTGGATGAAAACAACTTGCGCCTGGCGGATGCCGCTCAGCCTGAGCTTATCCTGAAATCGGTGACGCCGCTCAGTTTGCAGAGCACGGTGGATTTACAGGCCGTGCGCCGGTTACCGGCCGGTGAACCGGAAGATTTTGCCACGCTCTTGCCGAGTTTTGCCGAAGGCCTATCAACGGCGGATACGCAACCTACCTTTACAGCCTTTGCTTATCCCAGCGCTGAGGCTGGGCGTGTAGCGGTGGCAAAGCTGGAGAATGCTCCGTGGCGCGTGGCCTATGTGCAACCCAGCGCCGTTTTTCTCGCGCCGTTGGAGGCTCAAACCCGCAACACCTTATTTGTTGCTTTGTTGATTGCGGCTCTGGCCGCTCTCGTTGCCGTGCCGGTGGCGCAGGCCCTTTCACATCCTATTGCGCGGCTTACAGAAGTAGCTTCGCAATTGGCAGAAGGCGACTTGACGGTGCGCGCGCCTGTGAACAGCCGGGATGAAATTGGCATGTTAGCCACCACCTTCAACCAAATGACCAGCCAACTCCGCGGCACACTGGCCAACATGGAAGAACGGGTGACCGCCCGCACACGTGACCTGGAATTGGCTGTAGAAGTTGGCCGAAGCGTTTCGCGAGTGCGGCATCTCACCGATTTGTTGAATGAAGCTGTAGAGCTCATCCGTGAGCGCTTCAACTTGTATTATGCGCAAGTGTATTTGCTGGATGATGCGCGCCATCGGCTGATACTCAAGGCCGGCACAGGTGAGGCCGGCGCTGAACTCTTACGCCGTCAGCACGCGCTGGTGGTTGGCCCCGATTCGCTCAATGGTCGCGCCGCCTCCACCGGTTTGCCGGTGTTGGTGGCTGATACAGCTAGCGCGCCGGATTTCAAACCTAATCCCCTGTTGCCGGAAACCCGCTCCGAAGCGTCCATCCCGTTAACAATGGGTGACCGGGTGCTGGGCGTTTTGGATCTACAAAGCTCCGAGCCGGGCGCCTTTACTTTTGAGAACTTGGCCGCCTACCAAACGCTTGCCAGTTTGCTTACCGTGGCGGTAGAAAATGCGCGCCTATTTGCCGAGACTGAGAAATCTCGCATGGAAATGGAAGAACAAGCGCGGCGTTTGGTGGGGCAGGGCTGGCAAGAATTTTTGGATGCCATTCACACCCAAGAACATTTTGCGCATCTCTACATTGCGCCAGAGCTGGATGAAGCAGAAGCCGCATCAGAGACGACGCCAAATACCCTCAGCTTCCCCATTGAATTGGCCGGGCAAACGGTGGGCACGCTGGATTTGGAACGCGCGCCCGATGAGGCTTGGACAGCGGCTGATCGGAACTTGGTAGCAACAGTTGCCAAGCAAGTGGCTCAACAAATTGAAAACCTGCGCTTGTTGGCGCAAGGTGAACAATACCGAGTAGAGGCCGAAGAAGCCGTGCGCCGTCTGACGCGTGAGGGCTGGCAGGACTATGTGCAGACCGAGAAGCCTTTGTTAGCCGAAGGCTTTGTGTACGATGGCGATATGGTTCGGCAAGCGGATGGAGCCGTTCTGACGGGCAAAGTAAGCCAAATGCCCCTCATCTTGCGCGGTGTGCCCATGGGCGAGATTTTGGTTGAAAAAGAGAAACTGGATGCTGAGGCGGAGCAAATTCTGAGCGCCGTTTCCGAGCAACTGACGGCGCATATTGAAAACTTACGCTTGACTGAACAAACCCAAGCGGCGCTGTTGGAAAACGAGCGCCGGAATGCAACCCTCTCCGCCCTCAACCGGGTGGTGAGCGCGGCGGCCAGCGCCCGCGATGTGGTAGGGTTGTTAGACTCCGCCGCGCGCGAGATTTTGCAAACACTTAAAGCGCGCAACAGTGGCATTGCCGTCTTCACCGATGCCACCCGCACGCAGTTGCGCGTTATGGCAGATGCCAATGCTTCACCAAATGACCCCAGCGGCGTGGGCGTAGTGCTTCCCGTGGTGGGCAATACCTCCACTGAATACGTACTCGCTCACAAGAAATCTTTGGCCATCGAAAACGCCCAGACCGATCCCCGCACCGCCTCCATTCATCACTTGATGCGGATGCGCAACACCTATGCTTTGATGATTGTGCCGTTGTTGGCCCGCGGTGAAATCATCGGCACCATAGGGGTAGATTCAGATGACCCCCATCGGGTGTTCACAGCTGAAGAAGTGGGTTTGGTAGAAACGATGGCCGGTCAGTTGGCGGGCGCGATTGACAACCTGCGGTTGTATGAGGAGACCCAACGGCAGGCCAACCGCGAGGCCCTCATTAATGAAATTACGGCCAAGATTCAAGGCACGGTGACGGTGGATAGCGCGCTTCAAACCACCATTCAGGAGTTGGGCAAAGCCCTCAAGGCGCGGCGGACGCGCGTAGCTCTGGGCCTTACGCCCACCTCACCAGAGACTAACGGGCATACCACGCCAAACTAAGCGGAGACCGATAGATATGCCTTACGTGATTGCGCTCTGGCACCAAAAAGGCGGCGTGGCCAAAACAACCACCGCCATCTCTCTGGCGGCTTGTTTGGTAGAAAAGCACCACGAAACGTTGGTGATTGACCTGGATGTACAGGCCAACCTCACTACCGGTTTAGGCGCTGACCCCAGCAAGGTGCGTTATTCCGCCGCCGATGTGCTCATGGGCAACGCTTCTCTTCTATCCATCAGCCGCGAAACCAGCTTGCCGGGCCTCGATTTGGTTGGGGCCAATGCTTCTTTGCTCACAGTGGCGCGATATCTGCATGTGCGGGAAAACTATGAATATCTCCTCCGCGAAACATTTGCCCAGCCAAGTTTGACACACTATGACTTTATTGTGCTGGATTGTCCGCCGCAAGTGGGGCCGATGACCATTGCCGCGCTCACGGCGGCAAATCTTGTCATTGCGCCCACCCAGTGTGAGTACTTTTCGGTGCAGGCCTTACGCCAGACCCTGGATTTGGTAGAACTGGTGCGGCACAAAACCAACCCCACGCTTGCCTATCGCATTCTTGTGACCATGTTTGATTTGCGCGGCACATTACACAGCCGCCTGCTGGAACAACTGCGCGCACACTTCGCGGGCGGTTTGTTCAATACCACCATTGGCTTTGACTCGAAGTTGCGCGAAAGCCAACTAGCTGGAAAACCCGTTACGCTTCACAGCCCCGCCAGCCGCAGTGTGCAACAGTACCGCCAACTGGCTGAGGAGATGCTTGCCTATGTCCAACAACCCATATTCTAAACGGCTCGAAGACCTGTTCTCCGGGTCAGCCATCCCTCAACCTAACCCAACGCCGGCGGGCCAAACCGGGCTAAACGCGGCGCCGGCCCCTGTAAAAGCTGATGATGAGTTAGCCGCTCTACGAGCGCGTGTGGCAGAACTGGAAGCTCGAGTTCAAGCGATTCTCTCGCCCGTTGCATCTACGGCCTCCATTGAAGCTCCGGCGAAAACGGCGCCGCCCGTTATCGTTCCCGAAGACCCCGCCAGTATTCCAACACCCGCGCTGAATGCCTCCGCCGAAGCTCTGCGCGTGAGCGTTGAACGCTATCAGTTGGCGGTGGACGGTTCGAATGATGGCATCTGGGATTGGGACATCCTCACCAACCAGGTGTACTTCTCACCGCGCTGGAAAGCGTTGGTGGGCTATGAAGACCATGAAGTAGAAAACAACTTTGCGGCGTTTGAAGCGCTTTTGCACCCTGATGACCGTGACCGTGTGTTAACGATGGTAAGTGATTACCTGGCGGGCAAAATTGAGACATACGCCCCAGAATTCCGCTTCCGGCACAAAGATGGCTCATACCGCTGGATACTGGCACGCGGTAAAGCTTTATGGGATGTTACAGGCAAACCTTACCGCATGGCCGGTTCGCACACCGATATTACTGAGCGCAAACAAGCCGAAGAAGATCTGGCTTCAATGTTGGAGTTCTCGCCGGAAGCCATCGGTGTGGTGAACACGCAAACGGGCCTGTTTGAAAACGTGAACGCGGCCGCAGAAAGACTGTATGGGTTACCGCGCCATGAATTAGAGAAGGTTGGCCCGGCGCACATGAGCCCAAAGACCCAACCAGATGGCCGCCCCTCGCTGGATAAAGCGATGGAGAAAATCGGCGGCGCCCTGCAGGGTCAGCCCCAAGTGTTTGAATGGATGCACCGTAACGCCCAGGGCCAAAATATCTTGTGTGAAGTGCGGCTGGTGGGTTTGGCCGCGCCGCGTCAGCATTTGGTGCGCTTTAGCGTCACCGATATCTCCGCCCGCAAGCAAAGTGAAGAAGCATTACGAGCGAGTGAAGCCAAATTGACGGAAGCCTTGCAATTTGCCAAGCTGGCTTATTGGGAATATGACTTCGTCAAAGATGAATTCACCTTCAACGATCAGTTCTACGCGATCTTTCACACGACTGTGGAGCGGGAGGGCGGCTACCATATGCCCGCCGCGCGCTATGCCGAACGTTTCTGCTACCCCGATGATGTCCCGCTGGTGGGCGGTGAGATTCAGAAGGCCATTGAAACTTCCGACCCCAACTACAGCGCCCGGCTCGGCCATCGCATTCGATACGCCGATGGTGGGATAGGCTACATCACCGTTTACTTCAGAATTGAGAAGGATGCACAGGGGCGCACGGTCAAATCCTACGGCGTCAATCAGGATATTACCGATCGTCGTCAGGTGGAAGAAGCGCTGCGCATGGCGCAAGAGCAATATGCGTTGGCCATGCAGGGCTCCAATGATGGTTTGTGGGATTGGGATATCCGCACCAATCAAGTGTTCTTCTCGCCGCGCTGGAAGGAAATGGTGGGTTATGCGGTGGATGAGCTAAATAACGGCTTTGCCGACTTTGAAGCGCTTCTTCATCCCGATGATCATGACCGCGTGTTAGCGGCCGTCAATGATTATCTTACCGGTCAGAGCGAAACCTATGATATTGAGTTCCGTTTACATCATAAAGATGGCTCCTACCGCTGGATCCGCGCGCGCGGCAAGGCTTTGCGCGATGCAAGCGGAGCGCCTTACCGTATGGCTGGCTCCCACACCGATATCACCGATAGCAAGCTGGCTCAACAAGACTTGGCCAAACGCGCCCGGGAACAGGAAATTTTGAACCTGGTCACCCAAAAAATTCAAAACACAATGCGTATTGAAGACGCGCTCCAAATCGCCGCGCGGGAGTTGGGCCACGCCCTAGGGAGGAAGCCGGTCCGCATCACACTTGACTCAGCCGCGCTTGAATTGTCAATGCTCAAGGCAACTAAGTCGGCCACCGAGGGAAGTAACTCGCGAGACCCGCTAGGCGCCCTTTGAGGAGATTATCATGCTAAAGACAATCCAACGCTTGTTTGCCCCGCCGGTTTTTGAGGATGAAGATAAGACACGAACCGCTTTCTACTTAAATTCAGTTTCCCTGAGCGCTGTTGGGGTGCTAGGGCTTTACTTAATTGTTCAGAATCTGGCTGGGCCGGGCTTCAACCTAAACGTAGTTGATTATCTGCTTTTGGGGTTTATTGGCCTTCTGCTAGTTGCGCGTTACGCTATGCTCAAGGGGTATGTAAAAATCGCCAGTCACGTTGTTGTTGGGTTTATCTGGTTAGGCCTGGCCTTTCAGGCGCAAATGGCGGATGGGATTCGCGATGCAACCTTCTTCGCTTTCTTTGTCATTATCTTAATGGCCAGTTTGCTACTTGGGACGCGCGGCATGCTATTCTATTCGGCGCTGAGCATCCTCATGGGCTTTGGGCTGGTCTATCTGGAAAATGTTCGAGGAGGGGCGATTGCGTTAGATAGCTCACAGAATTTTGTCAGAGACATCACTTTTGTTTTTGTCCTCTTCGCCATCTTTCTATACCTGGTCACCAGTAACTTGAGCAATGCCCTTAATCGGGCGCGTTTGACGGCGCAGGAACTTCAGAAAAACAACGAACAATTGTTGGCGTTACAAACCGAACTCGAAGCGCGGGTTGCCGCCCGTACTCGCGACCTGGAAATCGTGACTGAGGTAGGCGCCGTCGCCGCCACCATCCTAGAATCGAAACGGCTTTTACAAGAGATGGTGAAGTTGACCCAAGAGCGCTTCAATCTGTATCACGCGCAAATTTATTTGCTGGATGATGCGGGTGAGAGTCTGGTGCTCGCTGCCGGGGTAGGTGAAGCAGGGCGCGCAATGGTGGCGGCGGGGCAAGTTGTTCCTATTAATCATCCCTATTCTTTGGTGGCCCGCGTCGCGCGTGAACGTAAGGGCCTCGTCGTTAACGATGTGGCCCAGACGCCGGGTTTCTCGCCCAACCCTCTGCTGCCCGATACACGCGCGGAACTGGCGGCGCCGATGCTGGTGGGTGACACCCTCGTCGGTGTGTTGGAGGTGCAATCTGAGACGATGGGGCGTTTTACTGAAGCGGATGTAAATGTCCAAACCACGCTCGCTTCTCAAGTGGCAACCTCCATCCAAAACGTGCGGTTGTTTGAGCAAGCCCGCTTGCAGGCGCAACTTGAGGCGACCGTCAACGCCATCAGCCAAAAGATTCAAAGCGCCACGACGGTGGAAGATACTCTGCAAACCACTATCCGGGAAATCGGCGCGGCGTTAGGTGCTTCACGCGTCAGCGTTTACCTCAGCGCCCAGCGCCAGAATGGCGAACCGACTGCTCGGCTTTATTAAGCGCGTAGGAAATTAGGAGTTCGATCATGACGGAAAAACAGAACCGAGCCGGCGCTCGACTGCAATCTCAAAATCCTCAGGCCGCAACTATTGCCCGTCGGCGCGGGCTTCTTTCTGCGCCCGTGTTTGCGAATGAGCTGGATAGCCGCAATGCTTACTTGTTGAATTTTGTTACGCTTGCCTATTTCATTGCGAGCGTGATCGTCATTCTCTTGGCTTTGGCGGCCTCTACCCCGGAAAATTTCCAGTCATCGGTTAATCAATCCTTGGCTCAAGGCTTGCCCCTCGTCACCATTTTGGTCATTGCTCAGGTGTTGTTGCGCCTGGGCCGCGTCAAAGTGGCCGCAATTAGTTTTGGTGTTTTGTTGTGGCTCAACCAAACTTACTCGCTCTATGTAACGGGTGGCGCGGCCTCTTACAGCCTGTTTAACTATATTTTGACGGTGATGGTTTTGGGTCTGCTTTTAGGCCGAAATTACGCCATTGCCTGCGCCGTTGCCTCCACCATCGCGGCCGCCGCTCTCTTTGTTTTGGGAAATCAAGGCCTGTTGCCGCCTTCTAGTATTTCTGGTGACCCAGCGGCGATTGGATTGTTTACGTTCATCTTTACGGCTTTATTAACCACGGCTTTGCTGTATTTGTATCTTGAACAGTTGGACAACGCGCTTCAAAAATTCCGGGAGGCGAATGTGGTTTTGGAGGAAGCAAAGGCCTCCCTTGAACAACGGGTGTTGGAGCGCACTCAAAGCTTGACCCTGGCCGCCGAAGTCGGCCGCGCGGTTTCACAGGTACGCGCCCTTGATGTGATGTTGAAAGAGGCCGTAGAACTCATTCGCGTACGATTTGATTTGTATTACGTGCAAGTATATTTGGTGAATCCTAGCCAGAAATATCTTGACTTGGAGGCGGGCACGGGTGACGTTGGCCAACAATTGCTGGCGCGTCACCACCGCCTGCCGCTTGATACAACCTCGATTAACGGGCGGGCCGCCGTTGAAAAACGTTCGGTCGTTATCCCGGATACTACCCAGAGCGCCACCTTCCGCCCCAATGCCCTCCTCCCCCGTACCCGTTCTGAGATGGCGGTGCCTTTGATAGTGGGTGAAAAAGTGGTTGGTGTGTTGGATATGCAAAGCGACCAGGCAGGGGAGTTGAGTGAGGAAGTCCTAGCCGCTTTTGAGGCGTTGGCTGGGCAATTGGCCATCGCTATTCAAAACGCCAACCTGTTGGCCGAGGCTGAACAATCCCGCGCACAGGTGGAGAAACAAGCCGCCCGCCTAACCCGGGCCAATTGGCAAAGTTATCTGGATGCTATTCATCAGCCAGAGCAAATGGGCTTTACATTTGCGCAAAATCAGGTGCGGCCTTTGGCCGAACTAGAAAATCCGCCCGTGCCAACGGCTGAGAATGCGCTGGTGGCGCCTATCTCAATTACAGGAGAGGCGCTGGGCGCATTAACGGTGGAAGTGAATGAGGCGGACCGAAACCCGCAAACAGCGGAATTATTGAACACGGTAGCGCGGCGCATGGCGGAACACATTGAAAGCATCCGCCTGCTGGAAACGGCGGAGCGCTATCGCTTTGAAGCGGAACTAGCTTCCAGCCGCCTGACGCGCGAAGGCTGGAAGAATTATTTAAATGTCAAAGCCGGTGGGCAATTAGACTTTTTATATGACTTGAAACAAGTTAAACCGGTGGAAGGGGCAGATGAACTTTCGGTCACAGATGATGAAGCCGTCAACTTGCCACTTAAAGTTCGGGATGAGTTGGTTGGTCAGCTGGCGGTGTTGGGGTTGGATGCCAATGACTCTCAGTCGGTTGAATTGGCCCAAGCAGTGCTCGAACGGCTAGGAACACACATCGAAAGTTTGCGCCTCTCCGAGCAAATTGAAAAACGCGCCGCCGACTTGGCGACCGTTGCCAAGGTCAGCGCGGAAGCTACTCAGATTACTGACACGTCCGTGCTTTTGCAACAGGTGGTAGACCGAACCAAAGCCACCTTTGGCCTGTATCATGCCCATATCTATCTCTTAAATGAGACGGGCGATACTTTGGTGCTGACAGCCGGCGCAGGCGAGATTGGACAGCAAATGGTGGCAGAAGGTCGCACCATCCCGCTTAACCACGAGCGATCGCTGGTGGCCCGTGCGGCCCGCACGCGCCAAGGCGTGATTATTAATGATGTGCGCGCCGCGTCAGACTTCCTGCCGCACCCGCTTTTACCCGAAACCCGCGCCGAGTTGGCCGTACCCATGATTGTGGGCGACCAAGTAGTGGGTGTGTTTGACGTACAAGCCAATACCACAGGGCGTTTCACCGATGAGGACGCCAGCATCCAGACCACATTGGCGGCTCAAATTGCCGCTGCCCTGCAAAATGCCCGGCTCATTGAGCAGACGGAGGCGCAACGGGCGGAGGCCGAGCAACAAGCGCAGAGCTTAAGCGCATTGGCGGAGATGGAACAATCCCTGGTTCAGGCCAACTCGATGGATGAAATTTATAACATCGCGATTACACGCCTGCCACAGATTCTTTCGGCAGAATATGTGAGCCTAGCCTTACTTGACGCCGAGCGGCAAGCATTTGAAGTTCGCTCCCTGCCCACCGAGCGCGAGGTTTTGCCCACCGGTACCTTTTTGCCGTGGGCCGGCACGGCGGTGGGTGTGGCCTTTGAGGAAAGACGGCTTAAGACTTGGACTGACCTTGACCACAGTGATCTAATCGATCTACGGCAGTTGGCTGAAAGCGGCTTGCGAACCGTGATTAACGTGCCGCTTTATAGCGGTGAGCAGTTGGTTGGCACACTCAATGTAGCGAGTCGGCGTCATGCCAACTACCGCCCGCAAGAAGAAGCTTTGTTGAGCCAGGTAGCCGCGCAGGTGAGCGCCCACCTCAACAATCGCAAACTGTTTGAACAGAGCCAGCTAGCCGAGATGGCGGTGGCGAAGCGCGCCGCCGAATTGCAAGTCGCGGCTCAAGTCGGTACGGCCGCCTCCACTATTACCGACCCGGCGAAACTTTTGCAAGAAGTTGTGGATTTGACCAAGCAGTCCTTCAATTTGTATCACGCCCACATTTATCTGTTGAACGATGTAGGTGACACGCTTGTATTGGCGGCTGGCGCGGGGGAGGTGGGCCGACAAATGGTGGCGGAAGGCCGCGCTATCCCCCTACAGCAAGAACGTTCTTTGGTGGCCCGCGCGGCTCGCGAACGGGAAGGCGTCATCATCAATGATGTGCGCGCCGAACCGGACTTTTTGCCGCATCCGCTCTTACCCGAAACCCGCTCGGAATTGGCTGTGCCCCTCATCGCTGGCGACCAAGTGCTAGGCGTGTTTGATGTGCAACACAACACAGTCAATCGTTTTACGGATGATGATGTTCGCATTCAAACCACACTGGCCGCTCAAGTCGCTATTGCCCTGCAGAATGCGCGTCAATTTATCGCTACCCAACGCACCTTGGCCGATTTGGACGCCCTCAACCGCCGGATGGCCCGCGAAGGCTGGAATGAATATCTGGCTAAGGCGGAGGAAAAAATTAAGGCGTACCAATATGACTTGACGCAAGTGAGTACGGCCACTACGGGGCTTCTGCCGACTCCGGAAGAAGCGCTCCGGTGGCAATTGAAAGTTCAAGACGAAATTATTGGCCAGTTGGAAATAGCCGATGCTGAACTGCCAGCGGAGGAAGCCGAGGAATTGGTGGCGGCGATAGCAGATCGCTTAAGCGTGCACCTTGAAACCTTGCGGCTATCTGAAGAAACACAGGCCGCCTTGGCCCGCAACCGTATTTTGTATGAACAAGAGCAACAGGCTAAACGTGAAAGCGAAACCCGCGCTCGCCGTGAGCAGATCTTGCGCGAGATTACGACCCGCCTGGCCGCCTCACCCGATGTGAACAGTGTGCTTCAGGTGGCCGCCGAAGAAGTTGGCCGCGCCCTTAACCGCCCAACGTATGTGGTGCTAGACCCGACGCGGTCTGTGCCGCAACCCAACTAAGTGAGGTCATCATGACGACGCCACTCTCTTCCTTTGTACTGGACGCTCCAACCAACGGACACAGCCTAGATAGCAATGGCCGTGCTAAACTTAAGGTATTACCGGAGACGGTGGTGGACGCTCCTCCTGCTCAACTGGCCAAACTCACGGCCAAGGTGCCCGGCCTGCTTTATCAATTCCGCTTAACAGCGGATGGCAAAGCCACGTTTCCATTTGCCAGCCCATGGGTAAAAGACGTGTTGGGCCTTGACCCAGCCGCATTGGCGTTGGATGCGGGCGCAATTTTTGCCGCCGTTCATCCGGATGATTTCCCCGCTTTGCAACTAAGCCTCGCCCAATCTGCGCAAACACTGCAACAGTGGGTGTGGGAAGGACGCCTGATTACACCGAGCGGACAGCAGATTTTTGTAGAAGGCCGTTCAAACCCCGAGCGGTTGCCGGATGGAAGCACACTGTGGAGCGGTTTACTGGCCGATGTAACCTCGCGGAAGCAAGCTGAACCCAAAAACAAGGAAATGGCGTGGAGCGCTTCTGCTCAAAAGGCGCGCGGCTACCTCTACACGGATGGCGCGCTGAACGAAATTGCCAGCCTGCCGTCGCGCACTCGAACGGCTGAAAAGCCACTGCTGGTTCAGGGCCAGCCGCTGGGCGTGTTAGGAGTTCAAACGGACGAGCCGCTTTCTGAGGATGAACAAACCCTATTGGATGCCATTGCTTTGCAGGTAGCGCAAGCTCTGGAACGCGCCCGCCTCGCTGAACAAACTCAAGAAAACCTCATCAAACAAGAACGCCTATCCACCCAGTTGGAAACTGTGGCCGAAGTGAGCGCCGCCGCCTCCACCTTGTTGGAACGCGATATCCTGTTACAGGAAGTGTCCAATCTCACTAAATCACGCTTTGGCTTATATCATGCTCAAGTGTATTTGATGGATGAGGTAAGTGAAACTTTGCAATTGGTGGCCGGCGCCGGCGAAGTGGGCAAGCAAATGGTGGAGGAAAAACGCATTATCCCACTGGCGCTAGAAACCTCCATTGTGGCGCGCGCCGCCCGCACGCGGCAACCAGTCGTTATCAATGATACACGCCAGTCCATCGCCTTTCTGCCGCATCGGTTGCTTCCCAACACCCGCTCCGAAATGGCAGTGCCGCTGATGGCCGGCGACCATGTGCTGGGGGTGTTTGATGTGCAGGCCGACCAGCCGGATCGCTTTGGCGTAGAAGACATCCGTATTCAGACCACACTCGCCGCGCAAATTTCCATTGCGCTCCAAAACGCCAACTTGTTCGCGGAACAAACGGCCACGCTCACCCGCTTGCAGGAAATTGACCAACTTAAGTCTTCGTTCTTGGCCAATATGAGCCATGAACTGCGCACGCCGCTTAACTCTATCCTTGGCTTTACGGATGTGATATTGGAAGGCCTCGATGGGCCTATCACGGCGCCAATGGAGAATGACCTGAAAGTGGTGCAGAAGAACGGCCAACACTTGTTGGGATTAATTAATGACATCCTGGATATGGCGAAGATTGAAGCTGGGCGGATGACCATCAATCCGGAGAAGTTTGACCTGCGAGAAATGATTGATGAGGTCATGGAGATCACTGGTTCGTTAGCGCAGGCGCGTAAACTCAGCCTTATGCACACCTTGGCGCCCAACGTCAATTTGATGCTGGACGCCGACCATGTGCGGGTGCGGCAAGTGCTCATCAATCTGGTGGGCAACTCCATTAAATTTACTGAGCAGGGCGGTGTGACGATTAGCGCCGAACCGCGAGGCGATAAAATGTTTATCTGTGTGGCGGATACCGGCATTGGCATTCCGCCGGAAAAATTAGAAAGCGTATTTGAAGCTTTCAGTCAGGTGGATACTTCCACCACGCGCAAGGCGGGCGGCACCGGCCTCGGCTTGCCCATCAGCCGCCGTTTGATTGAACTGCACGGTGGCCGCTTGTGGGCCGAAAGCACCGGTGTGCCCGGTGAAGGCTCACGGTTCATGATTGAATTGCCGATTGAGTTCAATCGCAACCTACTGCCGGAGATTGAGGTCGTCTAATCGCATGGCACAACCCCAGTATCTTGCATGTGTCCATTGTGGGCATCAGCAACCTTATGTGCCTTTCACGCCCCCTGTGTGTGAAGCCTGCGCCTCAGAGTGGTTAGAGCCGCACTATGATTATGCGGCCTTCAAACCATTGTTATTGGGCGGGTTAAAAGGCCGCCCCGGCAACTTGTGGCGTTACCATGATGTTCTGCCGGTGAATGACCCGCTTGCGTTTGATTTGAACAGCGCCGGCGGCACCCCCATGCAATTCTCCCGAAAGTATGCCGAATCGGTACGGCATGCGGCGTTGTATCTCAAAGATGAGCGGTACGGCCCCACCAGCTCCTTCAAAGATCGGCAAGCGGCGGTGGCCGTGGCCGCGATGTTGGAGCATGGCATTCATGAATGTGTAATTGCCTCTACGGGTAATGCCGCGGTGGCCTATGCCTCGGCCTGTGCGCGCGCCGGCATTAAGCTGTGGGTATTTATGACCAGCTTGGTGCCCAATGAAAAACTACGCGAGACGGCGTTATTTGGCGCGGAAGTGATTAAGGTTAGCGGCAACTATGACCAGACCAAGCAAATTGCCGCCGATTTTGCCAAACGGCGCGGCATTTTGCTTGATCGCGGTGCGCGGAGCATTCCCGCTCGCGAGAGTATGAAAACAATTGCTTATGAGATTGTAGAGCAATTGGGCTGGCGCGCACCGGATTGGTATCTGCAAGCGGTCAGCGGCGGGTTAGGGCCGCTTGGCGTTTATCACGGCTTCACCGAATTGTACGCCATGGGCCTCATCACTAAAATCCCTAAACTAGGCATTTTACAGGCCGAAGGTTGCGCGCCGATGGTGCAGGCTTTTAAGCAAGGCCATCGCGTGGCTGAGGCCGTCACGCCTGCGACGCGCATCGCCGTACTCTCCACTGGAGACCCGGGCAAGGCATACACCTATCTATGGGAGTTAACTCAAAAATATGGTGGGGCGATGGAGGCCGTTTCAGACCGGGCGGCGTGGGATGCTATGCTCAAACTCGCTAAGACGGAAGGCATGGCAGTGGAACCCGCCACCGCTGTGGCCTTCGCCGGTTTGGAAAAGTTGTTGGCTAACAACGTCATCCAAGAAGATGAATTAGTGGTGGTAAACTGTTCAGGGCACACCTTCCCGGTGGAAAAGCATGTGCTGGGTGAGCAATGGCATGTGGACGTTCACCTGAGTGATGATCAACGGCCAGCGCCCCGCGAAGGTCTGCTTTCCGCGTTAGAGCAGTTGGATGAAAAAGTTACCACCGTGTTGCTGGTGGATGATAACGGCGATGATGCTTTACTCATTCGGCGGTTGCTCGAAGCGAAGAAGTCGTATCGGGTGTTTCACGCAGATAATGGCGCCGATGGGTTGGAGCAAGCGCGTCAGCGTTTGCCGGATTTGATTATTAGTGATCTAACAATGCCCACGATGGATGGTTTTACCTTGTTGGAGGAATTGCGCAAAGATAGGCGGACGCAATCTATCCCGGTTATTGTGGTGAGCGCCAAAGATATTTCGGCAGAAGACCGAATGCGCTTGAAGAATGGCACCATTGAAGCTTTGTACCAAAAAGGCTCACTCTCACCGCGGCTTTTTGTAGAGCAGGTTGTTCAAGCCGTTGCCCGGCCCGGCTCAAAGGAAACGGTTGAAGCACCCCCTAAAGTGAACGGAGAAAAGTAAATGTCTTCTACTATTCTTTATATTGAAGACAACCCGGATAACATGTTGCTGGTGCAACGGGCCTTGGAGGCCCGGGGGTATAAATTCGTCTGGGCGGCGAATGGGTTGAGCGGCCTCGCTGAGGCAGAAGCGCGTTTGCCAGATTTGATTTTACTCGATATCAACCTGCCGGATATTGATGGTTATGAAGTTGCGCGTCGCATTCGGGCGCATGAGCGTCTCCGAAGCTTGCCCGTTATTGCAATTACCGCCAACGCCTTGCGTGGTGACGCGGAAAAGGCCCTGAACGCCGGGTGTGATGTCTATATGTCCAAACCGATTAATATCCGTGAGTTATGGGCCAAGGTCAATTCATTTCTGCCCAACCCAGCCTAAGGCGTTGATTACTGCTGAACCGCCCCGTACCCCAGCGGGGCGGTTTATTTGGGCGACCCGCGCCAACTTCCCCCAACAAATCCCAACGCCAAAAAGGTTCAAAATAGTACTGGCGCCCCATAACTCTTCCGCGAACATGCTTTATGATAGGCGCAATTAAATAGTGGATTAACTCACAGCCAATGGCAAACCGGTCGAAAGGCCGGGACGCAAAGTTACGGGTCTAAGTGGTGCCTACACCAGATGATCGCCGGACTGCCTGAAGAGTGCACTTTATCTCCCTCGGCAAAATTTCGGCTGAGGGTTTTTTTTATCTAAAGGAGAAAATTTATGAAGACTTGGCATTCACTCAAACGACGCTTAGCGGCGCTGGTTCTGTTGGCCGCCTTTGCCGTGGCGATGCTTGCGCCCACCGGCTCGGCGGAAGCATCCGGCTCCCGCGTTAAGCTTCCCAGCACGGCCAGCCAGACGGCTGAACAAGTCCTTCAGCGCGTCAGCTGGAATTCTGGGCCGCAGTAAAGTGAGGCAATGCAAGATGAATTTTGTAGTTTTTCCTCACCTCAACGCTAATCGTTTTCAGGGTATGCGTTATTCCGTCTGCTGGAATTGATAGAGAAACGGTCATGCAAGTAAACTTCGCAGTCCGGGTTATTCATTTTCGCCAAACTCCTGTTTGGCGAGTAATGTTGGCTTTGACGCTACTTCTAGTGCTAGTGGGTCCCGCCGCTGCCCCGCTCCGGTCTGGGCTTATTAAAGCCCAGCCGGAACTTCTGCAGTTAATTGCCGCCGAACCGCAAGCTGAGTTTAGTGTAATTGTGCAGAAACTAACGGCTGACGTTGACTTGCATGGGGTGATTGCGCGTTTGGGCGGCCAAATCACTGCTGACTTGAGCATCATTAATAGTTTTGCGGCAGAACTGCCTGCCCACGCCATCGTTGAACTGGCCCAGCATCCCGGAGTGCGCTGGGTGTCTTACAACGCCCCAGTCGTAAAAACCGGAGGGCCAGACGGTACTGTAAACACCGCCGCCTTGCTCAACGTTTACAACAAAGCTATTGGCGCCGACAGACTCTGGGCTGAAGGTTATCAGGGTAGCTCAGTCACAGTGGCGGTGGTGGATAGTAGTATCGCCGACCTCAACGACTTCAAGCAGAGCTACGGCGGTAACGGTGAACTACGTATTCGCGCTACGGCCACAATAGTAGGGGGCTCGGACTTTGGCAAAGACTGGTATGGGCACGGAACACATGTCGCCGGAATTATCGGCGGCAATGGCACGAACTCTTCTGGGCGCTACATCGGCGTGGCCCCCCAAGTTAAATTAGTCGCCGTAGATGTATCAAATGAGCAGGGCGCAGGCACTATCGCCAATGTCATTGCTGGCCTACAGTGGATTTATAAGAACCATGTTGCCTATAACATTCGGGTGGTCAATATCTCGCTCAACGCCAGCGTCCCGGAGTCTTATCACACCAGCGCCTTGAATGCGGCGGTAGAGATATTGTGGTTCAAAGGTATTGTAGTGGTGGTTTCAGCTGGCAACAACGGTGGCGGTGTGAATCATGGCATCCTCTTCCCGCCAGCCAATGACCCCTTTGTTATCACTGTCGGCGCGACGGATGATAAAGGCACGGCCAGCCTCACGGATGATACGTTAGCCTCTTTCTCGGCTTATGGTGTGACCGAGAGTGGTTTTGCTAAGCCAGAACTTGTGGCGCCGGGTAAGAATATCTATAGTGTTTTATCAAAAGCTGATAACACCCTCGCCCTCGCACATCCCGGTCACCGCCATCCTGATTCAAACTATAGGGATTATTACATGCGGATGTCGGGCACCTCGATGTCTGCGCCGATAGTGTCAGGGGCTGTGGCGTTGTTACTACAGGACGAGCCGCATCTGACGCCCGATCAGGTGAAATATCGTCTCATGGCAACCGCGCGGCCTTTTTCTGGCGGCAATGGCGCAAAATACCTCGATGCCTACGCGGCTGTCAAAGGCACCACAACTCAAAGCGCGAATACGAATGTTCGCGCGAGCAGGTTGTTGTGGACCGGCTCTCAGCCGGTGACTTGGGGAAGCGTCAGTTGGAATAACGTCAGTTGGAATTCGGTCTCGTGGAATTCAGTTTCATGGAATTCAGTCAGCTGGAATAGCGTGAGCTGGAACAGCGATTACTGGGGCCAATAACCCACCTCTCTTAATCATCATTCAACTGGAAAACGGCAATGCAAGGACTTTCGAGACGCGCGCAGGCTTATGTATGGGGCAATATCCTCATCGGCGGCTTGCTGACGGTGTGGTACGTTACGCAAATCACGGCGGCAAATGCGGGCGGCGTATTCATCGTCATGATTTTGGCTTCGCTGGCTCAAATCTTTCGAGTTGAAGGCGCTACAGAGCACTCCAGTTATGAGATTAGTTGGGTAGCCTTTGGTTTTGCTTTTGCTTTGCTTGGCCCGGCGGCGACGATGTTAGTCATTCTCGTCGCTCATCTGGTTGAGTGGGCCTTTAATCGCAAACAAAAGCGCTGGTACATCGTTGGGTTCAACATCGGGTCTTTTGCAATTGTGGTAGCAACGGCCGAATTGGCGCAACGCCTCATAAGTGGTGGGCAGGTTTGGCCAGCGACGGCTAGCATTGTTGGTTTGATTTTGGCCACCGCCACCTTTACCTTGCTTAATCATTTACTGGTTGGGCTAGTGCTCGCGTTGGCCCGGGGTGAAACATTGCGTAAATCCGGTGTGATGGGCCGCCTTACCCTAGCCATTGATTTCACGACATTTGGGCTGGGTGTAGCCGCCGCCTTGTTCTGGATGGAAAATTGGTTAGCCGTTCTGTTAATTGCTCCCCCCCTGTATCTTATCTATAGCACCCTTAAGGTGCCAGCCCTTCAGCGCCAAACACAATTAGACTCTAAGACAGGCCTGTATAACGCGCGGTATTTTAATGAAGCGTTGGAAAAAGAACTGCAACGCGCTGACCGTTTTGAACGCCCGCTGACGGTGGTGGTGGCCGATTTAGATTTGCTGCGCAACATCAACAATACTTATGGGCACTTGGCGGGAGATATTGCCTTAATCGGCGTTGCTCAAATCCTTAAGAAGATGGTGCGGGAATATGATCTGGTAGCGCGGTTTGGCGGTGAGGAATTTGCGATCCTCATGCCCGAAACGGAACCGGAAACGGCTTTACGCCGGATGGAAGAAATCCGGGCGGCGGTGGCGGCCGCGGCCTTTGAAGTTTCCACCAGCCCAACGCCTATCAAAGTGACGATGAGTTTCGGTGTAGCGGGCCGTTTGCATAACGCTGAGACGCCGAAAGATATTATTCATCGCGCAGATATGGCCGTGTATCGCGCCAAGCTAACAGGCCGCAACCGGGTGTGCCAGTTTGTGGCCGGTGAAGTAGTGATGTACACAGAAGATGAACCGGGAACCCCTCAGCCATTGCCGCACCTATCCATGCCGGTGGAAAAAATTGAGCCGCTTCCGGTGGCCGTAGTTGCCCAGCCGCCCGCCGCGCCTCAAAAGCCACCGAAAATCACTGCCCCAGCTACTTGGCAACTTTCCGCATACATTGCGGGTCTGGTTGCCGTCAGCGTAGGGCTAACGGCTTGGGTCGGCGTATCCCCTCAGGTAGTAGATTGGGCGGGGTTAGGGCTGTTTACCCTAATTATCCTTATCACGGAGTGGTTGTCCCTCGATATCTATGTAAGTGATAGCTCGATTTCAACCTCGGTGGTGACGTTTGTGGCGGGCGTGTTGCTGTTTGGCCCGTTCGGGGCTTTGGCGCTCAGTTTGACGATTGCGCTGACGGCCTGGATAAAACATCGAAGTCTGCCAAGCCGCTTTATCTTCAATAGCGCCAATCATGTGATTACCAGTATGTTAATCGCACTGCTGGCTCAGGCGTTGGACTTAAGCTATTTGGAGCAACCCTGGTGGAGCCAATTGGCCTTTGCTTTATCCGCCACCGGCGTGGCCTATTTTGCAAGCACGGGCTTGCTGGCCGGCGTGATTTATTTCAGCACAGGCGCGTCCGTGCTGAAGGTGTGGCCGGAGCGGTTTAGCTGGTTGTGGCCTTACTATTTGGCTTTTGGGTTTGTGGCCTTTGCTTTAGATTGGATGTATTTAGCGGCCGGCTGGTTGGGGGTGATCATCATGTTGGTGCCGTTGTTAATGTTGCGTTTTAGTCAGGGCGAATTTTTGCGCCGCACGCAGGCCACCGTTTCTCAACTTAAGGCTGTTAACTCAGAGCTTTCTCGGCGGGCGGATGATATCACCAAGGCCAATGATGATTTAATTCAAGCGTTTGCATTAATGGTGGATTTGCGTGACCCGCATGTGCAGAATCACTCGCGGCAAGTGGCCTTATATGCCATGTTGATTGCGCAAGAATTGGGGCTTCCGGCTGAGCGGGTTGAGTTAGTGCGTAAAGCCGGCTTGCTTCATGATATTGGGAAGTTGGGCATCCCAGAAGCCATTCTCTTTAAACCGGGCAAACTAACTGAGCAAGAGTACCAAATTGTGCAACAACACCCTGCGCTCGGCGCGGATATGTTGCAACATGTGCGAACCCTTCACCCACTCATCTCCTTTGTCCGGCATCACCATGAACATTACGATGGGCGCGGGTATCCCGATGGCCTGCGCGCTCAGGCCATTCCCCTCGAAGCGCGTATCTTAAGTGTGGCGGATGCGGTTGAAGCCATGGCCTCAGATCGGCCATACCGAACCGGTATGACCCCAAACACAATTCTGAACGAACTGCGTCGTCACTGTGGCACCCAGTTTGACCCAGCCGTGGTTAATGCGTTTGAACGCATTCTTGAACAGCGAGGTGAAAGCCTAATCGTTAACTCGGCGCAAGCCGTTACCACCCGGCCCTCGGACTTGGTCCGGGATCAATGGCCGACTTTTCAGAGTCGCGCCCCCATCCTTAATTCAGCCCGCTCAGCCGCATTAAGTGGCGCCGATTAATATCAGAGGTATGTTTATGGACAGCCATCAGGATTATTCCACTCCTCAAAATAAAATAAACGCTTGGCTCACGGTCAGCACGGATCAACCTATGAACGAGGCCGATGCTCGACTATCGCCGCTGAACTTATTAGCCCGTCACCGGCAATACCTAGCGCCCAGTGAGGATGGGGCCGCCTTGGCGCCTTTGCTCTGGCTGGCCCGCCATCGGCGGTGGATGCGACGTTCCTAATTCGCTCCGGCGCTATAATTCTCACATGGGCCTGTTGTATTTGGGCTGTCCCATGTGGGGATTAAAAACTTGGGTTGGCAATTTTTTTCCCCCTAAAACCAAACCCAAAGATTTCCTTGCCCTGTATAGCCGCCGTTTGAGCGCGGTAGAAGGCAACACTACTTTCTATGCTTTGCCGGAGGCGGCCACTGTAGCGCGGTGGCGTGATGAAACGCCGCCCGGCTTTAAGTTTTGCCTCAAATTCCCCCAAGTTATCTCCCACCGCAAGCGTCTCCGGCAGTGTGAGGCCGAGACGGCTGAATTCCTCAACCGACTAGAAATTTTAGGTGACCACTGTGGCCCGGCTTTTCTACAATTGCCGCCCACGTTTAGCGGCCAACACTTGCCCAGCCTCGCCGCTTATTTAGCGCAGTTACCCAAACATTTTCAGTTTGTGGTGGAGCCGCGCCACGCGGATTTCTTTGGCGGCGAGGCCGAACGGCGGCTGGATGATTTGCTCCGCCAGCAGGGTTGTGCGCGCGGCCTCTTTGATACAACGGCGCTCTTTAATTTACCGCCCGGCTTTAGCGAAGCGGTAAGCGTGGCGCAAGGCAAAAAGCCGAAATTTCCTAAGCGTGAAACCCGTACGGCGCCCTTTGCTTTTGTGCGGTTTGTGGGTCAGCCAGAAGTGGAAGCCAACACGCCGTGGTTGGAGGTATGGGCCGCGCGCGTGGCCGAATGGCTGGCGGCTGGCGAAGAGGTGTTCTTCTTCCTGCACAACCCGGATGATACCCATTCACCGGGGATGGCGCGTTTGCTCCACCAATTGGTGAACCAACGGCTGGCCCTGCCGCCCTTACCCAATTGGGAAATGGCGGAGGCCTCGCAACCTAAACAAGCAAGTTTGTTTTAGCCCCTTTGCGTTATTCACGGCGTACTATGCAACTTTATCTTGCTTCTGCGCGTAAGCTTGAATGAAAAGGAGCTTATCCCATGACTGAACAAACTGAACAAAAAACGCGGACGGAAGAATTCCAGATTGATGGTGACCAGTTGGTGGCCAAAATCAAGGAATTGGTGCATCAGGGTAATATCCGCCGGATTACGATTAAGAACGAGAGCGGGGAAACGTTGATTGAGATTCCGCTGACGATTGGCGTGGTGGGCGCCCTGCTCTTGCCGGTGGTAGCCGCTGTGGGCGCTATTGCGGCGCTAGTAACGAAATGTACGATTGTGCTGGAAAAGGTGGCAGACTAGGATTGCTCATTAACCAAACTGAATTTCCAGTAAGGACAACCTGCCCTTAAGGAGACAGGCTTCTATGTACCTGACTGTTACAGGGCCGACGCGCCTCACGGTTTCACCGAACTTACGGCCCGCGAACTAGAGCGGCTAAAGCTAATTGCCAACGAAGCTACTAACACCAACATGGCCGCGCATGCTGACAAAAGCGCGCGGCTTTTTTTGTTGGCCGCAACGGTAGAATAGGCGGTGTGAGTGACGAAATCGGATTCCATGAAGAAGTGATTGTGATTGGCGCGGGCGTGGCCGGCCTCACCGCCGCCGTGCATTTGGCCGAACGCGGCGTGCCCGTGCGCGTGCTAGAAGCTGACCATCTGTACGCCGGTGGAAGATTATGGGGAGGCTCACCCACGCTCCACGCTTCACGCTTCACGCCTAATGCTGGAGTCCAAATCACATTCCAGGGCCACACCCAAACTTTTTACCCCGAACACGGCATTCATGGCCTGTGGTGGAATTACGCCAACATCCGCGCCTTGTGCGAGCGCTTTGACCTAAAGCCCAACATTGTGCCCGCCCGCGAGCAAGCATGGATTCATGCCGAAGGGCAACGCGTACAATGGAGCGAAGTGGGAGCCATCATCAGCCGCGCCACTTTGCCGTCACCGTTTAACTATTTAGAGTTGTTTGGCAGTCACCGCTTTTTGGCCATGCTCAGCTTACGCGATTGGCTGGCCCTGCCGGCCGTGTGGTGGAGTTTGCTCTTGTGTTTGGCGTTAGACCCATTCGAAAACCTGCTCTCGTTGGAAGGGCAGGGGCTGGATAATTTTTTTCACGGTTGGTCGCCCAAGTTGCGCTCAATGTTTATCGGCCTCGCCCGCAGTGGCTTGGCCAGCACGCCGGAAAAAATCTCGCTGGCGGCCTTTATTGCGGCCATGCGTTTTTACACCGTTCAGCGCCGTGATTCTTTGCGCTTTGCCTACTTCACCCGTGACCCGGGCGCGGAGTTTATCAACCCGCTAATTGAACGTTTGCAAGCGAAGGGCGGCGCGTTGCTTTTGGGGCATACGGCTATTCAAGTGGCGCGTGAGGAGCGACAGATGGCAACCTCATCCCGTCTCCATCCTTTGTGGCGCGTTACGGCTGAAACCCCCAACGGCCTCCGCTCTTTGTACGCCGCGCATCTCATCCTCGCCACGGATGCGCCTGCCGCACAACGCCTGCTCACAGAAAGCCCATTCACCGCGCCCGCCGCGCAACAACTGAGCTGGCCGGAAGGGTTGCTCAACGCCACCGTGCGCGTGTGGCTCAGCCGTTTGCCGCGCGATGGCCCCGAGGGCGGCATCTTCACCGGTGATTTCAGCGTGGATAATTTTTTCTGGCTGGATCAAATTCAAACAGAATATGCGGCCTGGTCACGGCGCACGGGCGGCAGTGTGGTAGAGATGCACTTGTACCGCACGGATGAATTTTTCAATCAACCGGATGCGGCCATTGTGGCGCGCGCGGTGGATGATTTGTACCGAGCTTACCCAGAGCTGCGCGGCTCACTTCTGCAGGCTGTGCTTCAGCGCAACGCGCCCGTGCAAACGCGCCTAATGATTGATAAGGCCGAGCGCTGGTTAGGCGCTGCTACGCCGTGGCCTAATTTGTGGGCCTGCGGTGATTGGGTGCGCGGGCCGTGGCCGGCGTTGTTCTTGGAACGCGCCTGCGTGAGCGGCGTGGAGGCCGCCAACCATGTGTTAGCCGCGCTGGGCCGAGAGCCGTTCCCGCTGGCCGCGTATGACCCGCCAGAGCCGCTGGCGGCCCACATTCGAAGCTGGCTGTTGGGCGGGCGAGCGTGGGTGCGGCGGCGGCGCGGTCGGGTTTCCACCCCAAATGGGTGAGGCCAATTACCCTGAAAATTGGCTCATAAGGATTAAGTATTGTTGAGCGGCTGATTTTGCTCAACTGTTATAATCAGCGTGAGTTTCACGAAGGAGACATTATGCTTACAAAAGGCAAACTCACACGGGGCAAAGCAAAGGTTACTTTTTCCATGCCAGCCTTGGAGGGCGTGAACGCGCTCTACCTCGTTGGCGATTTCAATAACTGGAGCATTCAAGAGAATCCGATGGAGCGGGGCGCGGATGGCTCATGGAGTGTGACGGTGGCGCTGGAGCCGGGCTCGTACAACTTCCGCTATTTTGATGGCAACAGTTGGCACAACGATTGGCAAGCGGATAGTTATGTGCCCAACCAATATGGCGGCGATAACTCGGTGGTGACGATTGAAGGCCCGGCGCCGAAGAAGGCCGCCGCCCCACGCAAAAAGGCCGCCGAAGGCGATAAACCCAAGAAGACCACTGCTCGCAAAAAGAAGAGCGAATAATTCATTCTGCCGCCCCAAAAGCCGAGCATCCAAAATTGCTCGGCTTTTTTGTTAACTAACCGAATTTGCCGACCGTTTTTCTCGCCGGTTTCTCACCTTGCCCTAAACCCGCTGTGGCAAACTTCGGCAGTTAAACTCTAAAAACCCATCTGCACACTTGCCGCTTCGATGCGTTGTGCCATAAAAGCGGTTTCATTCAAGAAGTTGCGAGATGAGTTCTAAAGATTGTATGAGAACTTGACGGGTTGAAGTTTTCTAAATCAGTTCTAAATCACCCGCTTTTAGACTGGCGCGAATTTATTACAGAGGAGAATGAGTATGCAAAGTAGAAATTTACTTTTGATTGGTTTGGCGGTGGCGGCGGTGGCCGTCATTGGCTTGGGTTGGGCGGCTTATGAGGCGGTGCTCGGTGAAACCGAAGCGCCGAGCGGCCAACTGACGGCTGTTCCCATTGTGGTCAATACAGCCGCCCCCGTAGAGCCAACCGCCACAGCGGCCAGCGTAGCTGAGGCCACAGCGGTAACAGTGGCGGCCGCCTCCACGCCGGAAAATACCGGCGTGACCATCTTCCAAATTATCCCGGCTGAGTCGCAAGTCAGCTTCTCAATCTACGAGGAATTGGGCGGCCAACCGGTAACTGTGGTGGGCACGAGCAATCAGGTGGCCGGCCAGATTGCCCTGAATTTGCAGGATTTGAGCCAAACGCAGGTGGGCGTGATTCAGGTGAACGCCCGCACGCTGGAGACCGATAACAGCCGCCGCAACAACGCCATCCGCAACTTTATTTTGAACACCGATCAGTACGAACTGATTACTTTTACGCCCACCGCCGTGACGGGGTTAAGTGGCGTAGCTGAGCCGGGGCAGACTTTCACGTTCCAAATTGCCGGCGACCTCACCATTCGGGATGTGACTCAGCCGGTGGTGTTTGAAGTAACGGCCATTGGTGAATCTGCCACGCGGCTGACGGGCACGGCCATCGCCGTGGTTCAGCGTAGCGCCTTCAACCTCAACATCCCCAGCGTGCCCAATGTGGCCAACGTGGGTGAAGATGTAACCCTGCAAATCAATTTTGTGGCGGGAACGTAAACGTTAGCTTGTTGCGCCAATATTGAGTTTTAGACCGGACGGGTATGTTTCGCAAAACCCGTCCGGTCTTTTCATGTCACTGCGAGGCGGCCTGCTGAGCGCAGTCGAAGCACGCCGCCGATTTACCGCTCGGGGGCCTGCGGCTCTGCCCTTCAGGGTAAGCAGTCTCCTAAAGTTGGGGAGACTGCTTCGCCGCTCGGCGCGGCTTGCCGTGACATTTTGGGTAGAAAATAATCACAGGCCCACTTCCCCACTCTCCAGCGCTGGCGTATACTGCGCCTACAAACCGCTTACCACTTGGGGCAAGCTATGGCTGAAGAAAAATTTGACCGTTACGCCACGCCAAACGCTTACACTGATTTACCTCTACTGGAGCCGGGGTATGAAAATGAGCCAGCTTACTTTCGCTTTCACGAGTACTCACTAACGTTTGCGCGCATGATTGCGGCCAAAGCCACGCGCACGCCGCTGGTGCTGGGCATTAGCGGCCGGTGGGGCAGTGGCAAAACCACGCTCCTGCGCCTCATCCGGCAAAAGCTGGATTCCAGCCAACACCTTGATACAAACCTGAGCCAAGTGGCCTTTGTGGGCAAAACGGAAGACAAAGGCGAGTTCCGCCGGTGCCGCACGGTGTGGTTTAACGCGTGGAAATACGCCGATGAAGAATCTCTGTTAGCGGCCCTCATCCGGGTGATATTGCAGGCGATGGCGAGCGATGACGGGTTGAAGGGTAAGCTGAAAGCGTGGGCGGCGGAGAAAAACCAAGAGCGCTATGACGTGATTGCCACTTTTTTGAGCGCCTTTAGCTTTAAGTTTGGCAAGGTGGATTTTGGCATTGACATTGAGAAGTACAAGCAAGATGCGCCCTTCAAAGCCCACACGGCTTTCTTTGACCATTTCAATTTAGCGTTTCAACAATTGTTGGCCTTGTGGGTGCATGGCTCCTTTGATGAAAAAGCCATTGACCCCCAGCACGGCATCCTGGCCGTGTTTATTGACGACCTTGACCGGTGCCTGCCCGCCAAAACTTTACAGGTGTTGGAGGCCGTGAAGCTGTTTTTAGATAAACCGGGCGTGGCCTTTGTGATTGGCGCGGATGAAGATGTGATCCGCAAGGCGGTGGAGGCGCATTACCAAAACGAGAAAATCGTGGGCGAGGATGCGCGCGATTACTTGGAAAAGATTTTCCAAGTGCGCTTTGGCCTGCCGCCCCTGCGCGCCGCCGACGCGGACGTTTACATGAAAACCGGCCTGCAACTGCCCGCTGACCGCCAAGCCAGCATTGACCAAGTGCTGGCGGGCGCGGATACCAACCCGCGCCGGATAAAAACCACGCTGAACTATTTGGAAGTGAACTGGGCCATCCTCAAAAACTCGGGGCAGGCCAGCGAGGATTTGCGCGAGGACTTCTTCCGTTGGCTGTTGATTGAGCTGGCCGCCGGTGGAGATTTTGCCAACCGCGTGCGCGGCATTGAAGACCGCGCCTTCCGCCTGAAGTTTTTGCGCGACGCGGAACAGTGGGCCAAGAACCGCGAGAACACGCACTTTGCTGAAGCCAACGCGCCGCTGATGAACACCTTGCGCGAGTATGAAAAATATGCGCGGCTGGTGAAGATTTTGCGCCAGCGCGAATTTTCACCAAAGGTGACGGCGGAGGTGCTAGACCAGTTTGTGTATTGGAGCGCGTTAGCGCCGGAAGTTGAAGCGCCAAATGGTGAAACGGTTATACAGGGCGATATAGTGCGCGGCGACAAAACCATCTCAACCGGCAATTTCCGTAAATTTGGCGAGCTTGAGTTTGCCTTAATCCCTAAAGGCGAGTTCTTAATGGGAAGCCGCGCGGATAATTCAATGGCGGGAGACGATGAAAAACCTCAGCACACGGTTGAAATCACCCATGATTATTGGATTGGCCGCTACCCAGTGACCAACGCCCAATACAAAATTTTTGCCGAAGCCCAGAAAACCGGCTGGAAAACTCATAAACCGGATGACCACCCCGCCGTCAACGTAAGTTGGGAGGAAGCAGTGGCCTATTGCCACTGGCTAACGGAGCAACTCAAGGGCCAACTGCCAGAAGGCCACGTGGTGCGCCTGCCCACCGAGGCTGAATGGGAGAAGGCCGCGCGCGGGCCGTATGGCAACGAGTGGCCGTGGGGCAACGAGTGGGACGCGAAGAAGTGTAATTCAAGCGAAGGCGGGCCGGGCGGCACAACGCCGGTGGGTCAGTATTCTGAATTGGGCGGCGATAGCCCATACGGCGTGGCCGATATGGCCGGTAATGTTTGGGAGTGGTGCTGGGATTGGTACGCCGCAGACGACTATAGGAAACGTGCGGGCAAGGAAGTGAAAGACCCCAGCGGGCCACAAAAGGGCGCGGCGCGCGTTTTGCGCGGCGGCGCGTTTGGCGACTCGCAGGCTTTCGTGCGCTGTGCGTGCCGCGACAAGGACTTCCTGAACTACCGCGTCGTTTATGTGGGTTGGCGGGTGGTGGCGGCGTTGCCTGTCTCTCGTTAATTCTGTTCTCTGAATCTCTGGATTCTGATTTCTGATGCCTCGGCGCGAAGCGCCTCGCCGTAATTTTTTAGCGCAGTGATGCGGATAGCCAAGCCGGTTTGGTCCAGCGCGGTGCGTTTCTTGCATCGGTTTTATCTAGTGGTGTCGTCAGTGTCGGTCCACACCCAAACTGGCTCGCCACTGGGGCCAACCGAATAATGTGGCGCGGCGGCGCGTTTAACAACTCACAAGCTAACGTGCGCTGTGCGTACCGCAACAAGAACAACCTGAACAACCGCAACGATAATGTGGGTTGGCGGGTGGTGGCGGCGTTGCATGCCTTTCTAAAAGTTTGCCAGCAATGCGTCTCATTTACGGATGAGCGCCGAGGCCCTCATGAGAGACAGCGCGGTTGAGTCCCGCCTTGCCCGACGCAAGGCAAATATTAAATAGCCCCGCCCCTTTTGGTAAGCGCGCCCTAAACGCCGCTGAACACCGGGGCGGGGCGCTTTGTTTATGCCTCTGCAACGTTGGGTATTTTGCCCCGCCGCGCGCCGCGCGCGGTGAGGAATTTTGGAAGGGAGGTTCGCCCTCACCCTGCCCTCTCCCTCCGGGAGAGGGTCTAGGCTCGGTCATTGTAAGGTTTCTCTAAAGTGATGCGGCCCCCACCTTCTCCCAGCGGGAGAAGGTGGCGCGAAGCGCCGGATGAGGGCGAACTCTATGACCAGAAAATCCGCACCGAAAGAATATTACACCTACCCACCTCTCCTCCAACGCACCAGAGAAATGCGCCACCCGCTCATGCCCGCCGAGGCCAAAGTGCGCCCAAAGCCGTAAGGGCGGACGGCCGTCCGCCTCAACGCCAACCAGACCAAGCGGATTATGATGCGGCGCGGACGGCGTGGCTGGAGGCGCGGGGTTACCGCGTGCTTCGGTTTGAAAACGCCGCTGTGCACCAAAACCCTGAAGCCGTGCTGGAAGCGTTGCAACGGGCGCGCGCGGGCGGGCTATAATTCCTCAATCTTCCAATTCTCATCATTTTTCCTCATGACTCTTTCAGAGCTAACCACCGAAATGCACCGCTTTGTGGCCGCCAAGGGCTGGTATGAACCGAACAGCCCGCGCCCGCAAACGCCCCGCAACATTGCCGCCTCGCTGGCGGTGGAGGCCGCCGAAGTGCTGGAGTTGTACCAGTGGCGCGAGGCGGCGGATACGGCTAAACTCGCGGGCGAATTGGCGGATGTGGCTTTATACTTGCTCCAACTCGCCAGCCTTACCGGCGTAAACCTAGAACAGGCGATTTTAACGAAACTGCAAACAAACTATGAACGTGAATGGCCGGATGTGAATGAATAGGGATTGGAGATTAGGGATTAGTTGTTGGTTATTCGTTGTTCAATTCTCCAATTCTCTAATGAACAATAACCCAACTGCTGAACCGTGAAAATCCTTGCCCTGAGTGACGAAGTCGTTGAATCGCTTTATCGCCCTGAAATCAAAGACCGTTTCGGGGACGTAGATTTGATTCTGGGTTGCGGCGATTTGCCCTTCTTCTATCTGGAATTCATGGTGACGATTTTGGGCAAACCGCTGTACTACGTGCACGGCAATCATGATAAACCATCGCAATATCTGAGCGATGGCCGGATTATTGACCGCGCAGAAGGCTGTGAGAGCATAGAAGACCGCGTGCTGAAGCTGGAGGCCAATGGCGCCACCGCGTTGGTGGCCGGGCTGGGCGGCTCCATCCGTTACAACGTTGGCCCGCACCAATACACACAGGCCGAGATGCACGCGCGGGTGCTCAGCCTTTCGCCCGCGCTATTGGGCAACCGCCTCCGGTATGGGCGCTTTTTGGATATTCTGATTTCCCACGCCCCGCCGTGGGGCATTCATGAAAGCGGTGACTTTGCGCATACCGGCTTTCAGGCATTCTGTAGTGTCATGGATCGTTTCCGGCCCAAATATTTGTTACACGGCCATTCGCATGTGTACCGGAATGACGCCGTCACCGCCACCCGCTATAAAGACACGCAAGTCCTTAATGTGTATCCGTATCGGTTAATTGAGTTTGGCAAAAACTATGTCTGAGAACCCTAATCTAAACTGGCAGGCGCAGGCCGATTTTGCCGCCGCGCGGCTGAAGGCTTTGTTTCGCAACCTGCTCGCCTTTCTCACCGGCCAGCCCAATGATTTGCTGGCCTTTGAAGCCGTGCGCGAGAAATTGCACATCGGCGGCCCCATCTATCGCGGCGTGAAAACCGTCCCCATCGCGCAGATTGTGGGCAGTGTGGACCGCTACCGCGATTTTGACCGCGCTTTTTTGCCGCGCCAGGATTTTATGGCCGATCGCTGGCAGAAAGTGACGCGGGCGTGGTATCAGGATATTAGCCTGCCGCCGATTTTGTTGTACAAAGTGGGCGAGGTATATTTTGTCATGGATGGGCATCATCGCGTCTCGGTGGCGCGGGAAAAGGGGCAGGAAGCCATTGAAGCGGAAGTGCGTGAATGCGCGGTGCGTGTGCCCCTCACGCCGGATATTAATCCGGATGATTTGGAGGTGCTGGGCGCGCGCGCGGAGTTTTTGGAGCGCACCAATTTAGACCGGGTGCGGCCCGAGGCGCAGGTGGAAGTGACGATCTTGGGCGGTTATGAACGCATGTTAGAGCATATCGCCGTCCATCGCTATTTTATGGGCTTGGAACTTAAGCGCGATATTTCCGAAGAAGAAGCTGTGGGCCACTGGTACGATACGGTTTATCTGCCGATCGTGAAAGTCATTCGCGAGTCGGAAATCTTATCTGCTTTTACAGGACGCACCGAAGCGGACTTTTACTTATGGGTGCTAGACCACCGGCATTATTTAGTGGAGCAGGGGCAGGCCGACTTAGTGGAGCCGGGACAGGCGGCCGAGGAATTCTTGCGCGCGTATTTTGCCGGCCGGGCCAGTAACATTAAAGAGTTAGACGAATGACTGCCTCGCTTTGGCCTTTCTCCAGTGCGCAACTTACGGCCGGCCTGCGACGCTACTTCGGCGATTCATCCTTGATTGTCAAAGGCTACACCGAAGTGCCGATGTCGCGGAAATCGGCTTCCCTCCTGCCCTCAGCCGTGCGCGGTTTGCGGGTGGATTATGTGGCGGGGAGCATGGCCGGTGGGCAAATGCGGGGCCGCTCTTTCAACGTGAACTGTGTGGTGAAAGAGCCGCGCGGCACCTCACGCGCCGGTTTGGCCAGTGGAGGCCGCCGCGAGATGGGCGTGTACCGTTCCCTCGCCTCCCAACTACCGGTGCAAACGCCGGCCCTCATCGCCGCCGATGCTTCCGGCGCGTGGCTGATTTTAGAAGCGGTGGAACAAGAGCTGACGCCCAACCAATGGCAAGCAGAACATTATGAGCGGGCCGTGCGGGCGTTGTGCGGCATCCATGAGCGTTTTTGGGGTCTGGCGGATGATTTGGCCGTTTATACCTGGCTGGCGCGCCCGCTCACCAGCGATTATGAGATTTATGTGCTGGCCGCCGTCGGCGCCATGGAGAAGATGATGGTGGATAACCGTCATCCCCTCATCACCGGCTCTACCGAGGTGCTGAACGGCCTGGGATTATTGCTCACCCAAGTGGAACCAATGGTGGCCAAACTGCGGCAATTTCCGGCTACGCTCCTGCACGGCGATTTTCATCCCGGCAATGTGAACCTGATGGAAGATAATGAAGTGGCTGTGTATGATTGGCAATTGGCCAGCGTGGGGCCGGGCGTGTTAGATTTGGTGGCTTTCATCAATGCCTGCCGCTGGGAGCGGGCGGATTTGCCTATAGCGCCGGCGCGGCTGTTTGAAGTTTATCGAGACGAGATGGCCGTGCGCGTCGGCCTGAAGCTTTCCGATGCAGAATGGTCTGAAGTGCTTGACCATGCGTTGATGTGGTGCTTTACGCAGGAAATGCTGAACTGGGCCGCTAACGCCACCCCCGAAGATTTTGCCCGGCACGAAGCCGCCTTCCGTGATATTTGGCTTATGCCCGTGCTGGAAGCCGCGCGGCGGCGCCTGCGCGGGGTTTTGTATATTGAGAATTAGAGAATGGGCGATTAGAGAATTCTCTAGGCCTCCAATTCTCTTTATGGGAGCTTTCTAAATAATGGCAGATACTAAATTACCCACCCGCGCTGAAGACTTTAGCGAGTGGTACAACCAATTGGTGCTCCGCGCCGATATGGCCGATTACGCCCCCGTGCGCGGCTGTATGATTGTGAAGCCGTATGGTTGGACGTTGTGGGAAAACATCCAGCAGGCGCTTGACCGGCGCTTTAAGGCCACCGGCCACCTCAACGCCGGTTTCCCCATGTTCATCCCCAAATCTTTTCTGGATAAAGAAAAAGAACATGTAGAAGGCTTCTCGCCGGAATTGGCCGTAGTAACGGTGGGCGGCGGCGAAGAGCTGGAAGAGCCGCTGGTGGTGCGGCCCACCTCAGAAACCATCATCGGCCATGCGTACGCCAAGTGGATAAAGAGCTACCGTGATTTGCCGGTGTTGATTAACTTGTGGAACAGCGTGGTGCGTTGGGAACTGCGCACGAAACTCTTTTTGCGCACGGCGGAATTTTGGTGGCAAGAGGGCCACACCGCGCATGCCACGTATGATGAAGCGGAGGCCGAAACGCGCCAAATGTTGGATGTGTACGCCGATTTCGCCATGAATGATGCCGCCATTCCGGTGGTGAAGGGCGTGAAGACTGAGAGCGAAAAATTCGCCGGCGCGCTTCGCTCGTACACCATCGAAGCAATGATGGGCGATACCAAAGCTTTGCAATCCGGCACTTCGCACAACCTCGGCCAGAATTTTGCCAAAGCCTTCAACATTCAATACGTTGACCAGAACAACGAGCAACAATTTTGCTGGACGACTTCGTGGGGCCTGTCCACGCGCATCATTGGGGCCATCATCATGACGCACGGCGATGACCACGGCTTAATTTTGCCGCCCAAACTTGCGCCGTGGCAGGTGGTGGTGGTGCCCATTTACAAAAACGATGCGGAAAAAGGGCCGGTGTTGGAAGCGGTGAGCCGCCTGAAAGCCGAGTTGGTGGCCGCCGATATCCGCGTGAAAGTGGATGAGCGCGATACGGTGAGCCCGGGCTTTAAGTTCAACGATTGGGAAATGCGCGGCGTGCCGCTCCGCATGGAAGTGGGGCCGAAAGATGTGGAAAAAGGCACCGTGGCGCTGGCGCGGCGGGATAGGCCGGGCAAGGAAGGCAAGAGCTTTGTGCCGCAGGCCGGGATTGCAGACCAGGTGGCCGAGACGTTGATGGAAGTGCAAGCGGCGCTGTTTGAGCGCGCGCTCAATTTCCGCAAGGCCAACACCCACGCGCCGGAAACGTATGCGGACTTCAAGCAGGTGGTGGAAAACGGTTGGGCGCATGTGTGGTGGGCCGGAAGCCGTGAAGACGAGGCCAAGGTGAAAGAAGAAACCAAAGCCACCATCCGCTGTGTGCCGCTGGAGCAGGAGGGCGGCGAGGGTAAGTGCATCCTTACCGGCCAGCCCGCCACACAAAAAGTTATCTTTGCGCGGGCGTATTAACCATCCAGACCTCGGAGGTGAGCGCGGCAAACCCTAGTTACTATTAGGCGTTTAGCGCCCACCTCCGAGGTCTAATTGATAATGAAAGTTGAGCCAATCACCCTCACCGGCCAATATGTGCAACTGGAGCCGTTGGCCGAGAGCCATGTGCCGGATTTGGCGGTGGCCGGCGCGGATGAAAACATCTGGCGCTGGATGCCGTATGGCGTGGTGACTACCGAGGAAAAGATGCGCGCCTGGGTGCGCGAGATTCTTTCTCGGCAGGCGCGCGGCACGGATTTAGTGTTTGCCGTTATTCACCTTGCCAGCGGGCGGGCGGTGGGAAGCACCCGCTACATGGATATTCAGCCGCAGAACAACGCATTGGAAATTGGCGGCACTTGGTACGCCGCTGCCCACCAACGCACCGCCGTGAATACGGAATGCAAACTGCTGATGCTTACCCACGCCTTTGAGAAGCTGGGCGCGGCCCGCGTGCAGATTAAGACTGATTTGCGCAACGAGCGCTCGCAACGCGCGATAGAACGGCTCGGCGCAGTGCGAGAGGGCGTATTGCGTGAGCACATGCTGATGCCGGATGGCTACCGCCGTAGTTCTGTGTACTACAGCATTTTGGCGCGGGAGTGGCCCACCATAAAAGTACGGCTCACCGAAAAACTTGCCCAGAATGCTTAATTGGGTCATTGAGCCAATGGCCCAATCACCCAATTGCAAAATCACCCAATGCCAATAGATCCCACCGCCCTCCGCGCCCGCGCCGCTGAAATTGCCGTGCGGCTGGCCGTAAACCCGGCTGAATGTGCTTCCGCTATTCACCGTTTGTTGGATGATTACGCTGACCGTTCCCATCGCTATAGCCCTAAGTTAGCCGAGCGCACCGCGCCCATCCCCACCTTCAAAACGCCGCCGCCCGTCGTGCGCGCCATCCTCACCGCCCTGCGCAAACCGGCGCAACAAGCTCCGGCGGAAGCTTTAGCTACAGCTCAATATTTATGGGCCAAAGGCTCACGCGAGGAACGGCGGATTGCGGTGGAATTATTGGGGTTGATTGCCCTGCGTTTGCCAACAGAAACTTTAGCGTTGATTGAAAGTTGGGTGCCAGAATTAGAAAGCGCCACTACGGCTAATGAAGTAACGGAGCTGGCCCTTAGCCCGCTTTTGCCCGCAGACCCGCCCGGGCATTTGTACCGCGCGCGGCAGTGGTTGAAGCAACCCAACAAGTGGGCGCGTTATTTTGGCGTGATGGTGATTGCGGCTTTGGCCAAAGTGCGTGGGTGGGATGATGTGCCTTCCGCGCTGGATATTTTGCGGGGCCTGATGACGGAGCCTGACCCGAGCGTGCGGCAGGCGGTGATTGCGGCCCTAAACGGCCTCGCGCCGCGTAACCTGAACGCCATGACGCGTTTCCTGCGCGAACACGCCCAACGTTCCAACCATCACACCCATACCATCCTGCGCGCCACCCTCAAAGCTTTGCCCGCCGCCGAGCAAACCGAGCTAGTGAAGATGATGCGGGCGTAACTTTCTGAACACTAATTGGGCCGATTTGCCGCCATAAAAACTCAGCGGCTTTCAGCGAAATCAGCCGCATTTTCCTCATCCTAGACTTCGCCCCCGCTCCACGCTATAATTCCGTCCGCAAATTTTCCGACTCGGCCCCCACTTGGTGCTTAACACTCGGTGATGGGCGACTTGCCTGAGGAGGGCATGTGTCATGTCTTTAGATAAAAACGCCAAACAACAAATCATCGCGGATCATCACCGGCATGAGAGCGATACCGGCTCGCCGGAGGTGCAGGTGGCCATTTTGACCAAGCGCATTAACTACCTCACTGACCACCTAAAAGTACACAAAGCTGACCAAGCCTCGCGCCGTGGCTTGCTGAAAATGGTGGGCGCACGCCGCCGCCATCTGGCTTACCTCAGTAAGCAGAACCCGCAGGCCTACGAGCAGTTGATTGCCAAGCTCGGCCTGCGCCGCACAAAATAGTGAATTGAGAAGACGAGTAGATGGTTGGTTCTTCCATCTACTCGTTTTCTTTACCGATTTTCTCAGCCCCGCGCACGGCGGTTGGGAATTGGATACTGGTTCAACGGGCTTCGGCGCGTTGTCACCAATCTCCAGTCCCTAACCTTGGCGCCGGGCCATTTGGGGCGTGCGCTCATTTGCGTTGAGCGTGTGCTCGGTACAAGGAGTATCAAAACCCATGTCTGCTAACAACGCAAAACAAATCAGTATTGAATTTGCTGGAAGCACCCTCACGCTAGAAACCGGCAAACTCGCCGGCCTCGCGGGCGGCGCAGTCACCATCCGCGTGGGCGATACGATGATTCTCGCCGCGGCCACCATGTCTGGCTCGCCGCGCGAGGGCATTGATTTCTTCCCGCTGAGCGTGGAGTACGAAGAGAAGCTGTACGCCGCTGGCCGCATCCCGGGCAGTTTCTTCCGACGCGAAGGCCGCCCGGGCGAAAGCGCCATCCTCACCGCCCGGCTGATTGACCGGCCCATCCGCCCCCTGTTTCCGGCTGATTTCCGCAACGATGTGCAAATCATCGTTACGCCGCTTTCGGTAGATCAGGTGCATCAGCCGGATGTGCTGGCGATTGTGGCCGCCTCCGCCGCCCTGACCGTGAGCGATGTGCCGTTTGGCATTGAACCGTTTGATGGGCCGGTGGGCGCAGTGCGCGTGGGCCTGATTGATGGCGAGTTCGTCATCAATCCGTCTTTTGAAGATATGGACCACAGCGATTTGGACTTGCGGCTGGCGGGCACGCGCAACGCCATTGTGATGGTGGAGTGCGGGGCCAACGAAGTGCCCGAGGAGACGATGGTGGCCGCGCTTGACTTCGGCCACAAGGCCATTCAGCCGTTGATTGATTTGCAACTCGAATTGCAAAAGCTGGCGGGCAAACCCAAGAAGACGGATTACCCCAAGTTTGGCTACCCCGAAGAATTGATTGCGCAAGTGCGTGAGATTGTGGCGGGCCGCATGGCCCAAGTGGCTGAGCCGGCGGATAAGCAAGGCCGCGCCGCGGTGCGGGATGCCATCCAGAATGACGTGATTACGGCGTTCAAAGATAACGCGGATGTGAAAGCCAGCATGCTCTTTGGCATTTTGCATGACTTGGAGCAAGAAGCGGTACGAGACAGCATCCTGAATAAAGGCGTGCGCCCGGATGGCCGCACCAGCAAGCAAATCCGCCCGTTGTGGGGCGAAGTTGGCCTTAGCCCGCGCGCGCACGGCTCCGGCCTGTTTACGCGCGGCGAAACGCAAGCCCTGAGCATTGCCACCCTCGGCACGCCGGGTGATAAGCAAGAATTAGATACGCTCTCACCGGAAAACGAGAAGCGCTATCTGCATCACTACAACTTTCCACCGTTTAGCACCGGCGAGGTGCGGCCTTTGCGCGGACAAAGCCGCCGTGAAGTGGGCCACGGCGCGCTGGCCGAACGCGCCCTCGTCCCGGTTCTGCCGGATGAAAAAGAGTTTCCGTACACCATCCGCGTGGTGAGCGAAGTGCTTTCCTCCAACGGTTCCACCTCAATGGCCTCCACTTGCGGTTCCACGTTGGCGCTGATGGATGCCGGTGTGCCCATTAAAGCGCCGGTGGCCGGGATTGCCATGGGCTTGGTGACGGATATTTACAGCAACAGCGGCAAGTACGCCGTGCTGACGGATATTCAGGGCATTGAAGACCACTTGGGCGATATGGATTTCAAGGTGGCGGGCACGGCGCTCGGCATCACCGCCTTGCAAATGGATATCAAAATCAAAGGCCTAACCACCCAGATTCTTTCCGAGGCGCTGGCGCAGGCCCGCGAGGCGCGCGGCGAGATTTTGGAATTTATGGCCAGCCTCATTCCGGCCCCACGCGCGGAGCTTTCACCGTTTGCGCCCCGCATCATCACGGTGCATGTGAACCCGGAAAAGATTGGCGCCATCATCGGCCCCGGCGGCAAGAACATTCGCAAATTGCAGGAAGAGACTAATACCAAGATTGATATTGATGATGACGGCACGGTGTACATCTCCGGCGTAGATGGCGCCGGCTCTCAGCGCGCGCGCGAGGCAATTGAAGGGCTGACGGAAACCGTGAAGCCCGGCACCATTTACACCGGCAAAGTGGTGCGCGTGGAGTCATTCGGCGCGTTTGTAGAACTCACACCCGGCCAAGATGGCATGGTGCACATTTCTCAGCTTGCGTCTGAGCGCGTGAACAAGGTGGAGGATATTTGCCAAGTGGGTGATGAACTCACCGTGATGGTGACCGCCATTGATGAAAACGGCAAAATCCGTTTGAGCCGCCAAGCCGTGCTGGAAGGCTGGACATTGGAAGAAGCGCAAGCCGCAGATCGCGGTGGGCGCGGCGGGGGTGGTGGCCGTGGCGGAGACCGCGGTGGCCGGGGCGGGGGGGACCGACGCGGCGGCGGTGACCGCGACCGCGGCGGACGGGGTAGCTTCCGCGGCGGGCGGCGAGATTGAGCCGTTAGCCCTCTAACCGCCCCTCTCTAAACCGATTGAACGAGACCGTTTTACTGTGAAAACAAGTTGAATCGGCAAGTTTGTAGAGGGGTTCTAAACGATAAATTCACTCGCGCCGATAGAAAGTCGGCGCGAGTGCGTTTACAGCCGCCGCAAGCGCTCCGCCGCTTGTTCCAAAGTCTCTTGCTTTTTGCAAAAGGCAAACCGCGCCCAATGACGGGCCAGCGGTTTATTCGCCGCCGAATAAAACACACTGGGGGGAATAACGGCCACACCCACCTGCCGAATGAGCCATTCTGCGAAAGCAATATCATCGCCCTGAAAGTTAAGGGGCGAAAAATCCGCCATGATGAAATAGGTGCCGCGCGGCACACTCACCTGCAAACCCGCCGCCCGCAAAACGCCCAGCATAAAATCACGCTTCTGCTGAAATTCACGCGCAAAACTGGTGAAGAACTCATCTTCCAAGTTCAGCGCCGCCACGCCCGCCGCCTGCAAAGGTGTGGCGGTGGAGAACGTCATCCACTGATGCGCGCCGCGCACCGCGTTGGTTAAGTCCGGCGGGCCGAGGCTCCAGCCGATCTTCCAGCCCGTAAAACTAAAAGTTTTGCCCAAACTGCTCAGCGTCAGCGTGCGTTCGGCCATGCCGGGCAAAGTGGCCAGGCGTACATGCGGCGTTTGGTCAAACGTCAGATGTTCATACACTTCATCCGTAATGGCAATGACGTTCCATTGTTGGCACAACTCCGCAATCAAAGCCAACTCAGCCCGCGAGAAAACTTTGCCGGTGGGGTTATGCGGGGTGTTAAGGATGATCAGGCGGGTGCGGTTATTGAACGCCGCGCGCAGTTCCGCTTCATCCCAGCGCCACTCAATCGTTTCAGCCAAGGGGGTGGGCCGCAACGTAATCGGCCTCGGCACGCCGCCTGCCATCTGCACATCGGGCGCATAGGCGTCATAGCACGGCTCAATCAAAATCACTTCATCGCCCGGGTTCACCAAGCCCTGGATGGCGGCAAACAACGCCTCCGTGGCGCCGCTGGTGATGGTGATTTCCGTTTCGGGATTGAAGGTTTGCTGATAAAACCGCTGGGCGTGCGCGGCCACCGCTTGCCGCAGGGCCGGTTGGCCAATGCCAACGGCATACTGGTTTTGCCCGGCGTGCATGGCGGCTTGCGCCGCTTCTTTAATAACTTCCGGCCCATCAAAATCTGGGAAGCCTTGGCCCAAATTAACGGCCTTCAGTTCCAGCGCCAGCTTAGACATATGGCTGAAGATGGTAGCGCCGAAAGTGGCAACACGGTGAGCGGGGACAAAAGGCATAGAGATGAATAACTCGTAAAATGTAAAACACGAAGCGTGAAATCACGCTTCACATCAATCAATGCCGCTATTTTGTGAGCCGCGCCCACGTCTTTTGCATCACCAACGCATCGTCTTCCATGATGGGGCTTTCACATAGCACGCGGCCCCCGCACTTCAGGTCATGCAACGCTTTGAACAAATCTTTGTATTTCAAATCCGCTTCGGCCAGTGTAAGGTGGTGTTTTTCACCCTTTGGCCCGTACTCAATGCCAGAGAGGTGAATGTGCAACCGTTTGAGCGCGCCCGCGCCGAGATGTTTCTTCACCAGCTTGAGCATCGTAATCCATTCGGCGTAAGAGTTGGCCGAGCCGTCACCGGGCCGCGCATGCAAGTGGGCAAAATCAATACACGGCAAAACGCCTTCAATCTCAGCGGCCATCGCCAGCGTATCTTCCAAAGAACCGAGCATAGCGCTCTTGCCCATCGTCTCGGGGCGGAGGATGGCCGGGTTGCCCGCGTCACGCAATTCTTTTACACACTCGCGCAAACGCGGCACGGCCACTTGCAAAACTTCTTTCGGGTCGCGGCCAAAATAACTGCCGGGGTGAAAAATAATATCGGTTGCGCCCGCCAAGTTGCCGTAATGCGCGGCGTCCATCAGGCGTTTGCGGCTCTTGGGCCACTCCTCGCCGGCGGCGTTGAGGTTGATGAAATAAGGCGCATGCACTGAGAGCGCCACATCATGTTGTGCGCCGGTAGCCTTAATTTCGGCGCATTTGCCTTCGGTCACGCGCACGCTTTGCACCCACGCCAGTTCCATGGTATTGAGGCCTAGTTCTGCCGTGCGCTGAATGCCGCCCACCGTGCCGCCCGGCTTTTTTGCCGTGGAAAGCGGTGTGCCAACAGTGCCAAAACGAAAAGTTGATTTGTTCATTGGGTGATTGAGGAATTGGGTGAATGGGTGATTGCGGCAATTGTCTATGGAGCGGAGGGATACGTCAACTGCGGCAAGGTTTTAACCGCCAAGCCGCGAAGAGCGCAAAGCAGTGATTGGGAAAATTATTACTCACGTAAAGATTTTTGCGGCCGAGTTAGGCGAGGTGATTTACAGTTGTGAATTTCATTTTGAATCCTACTGCGCCTAAGATGATTGTCACGGGCCACGCGGTCATAAAATTGAGTGACGCTGTTAGCCCGTGACAGTCACCTAACTCATCGTCAATTCTGATTAGAAGCAGTTTTACAACCCGGTTTTGGCCCTGTTTTTCGGGCATTTTGGGGGTTATAAACCGCTTCTAGTTTTTTTCAACCTTCCCAACGCCGTGCGCACTTTTTCCCAATTTTTCTTTGTTTCCCTCGCCGTTTCTTTTTCAACAGGCGCTGAGCTGTAACGCGCCCGGTCAAAGGCTTGCGTCAGGGCTAGGGCCTCGGCGCGCGCTTCCTCCACCGTTTGTTCCAACTGCGGCGCATACTCATCCGGCGTTTGGGAGGGCTGGCGGCCAGCGCCCAACTGCTCCGTGCGGCGCAACGTGCTGAGGTAGTAGTAAAAAATCTGGTCTCGGGCAGAGGCGCGGCTTAAGTTAAAAAACGGAAGCGGCGGGAGTGGGGCGCGGCGGAAGTTTTGCCAAGTTTCCGCCAAGGCTTGCCGCGCGGCGTTAGCGAGTGAGCTAAAGTTCCGGGTGAGCGTCTCCCAAAATTGTTTGAGAATTTTGAACAGCCGCAGGTTTTTCACGGCTTGGATAATTTCAGGCCGCTCGCGCAAGTAGGCCAGCACAATGTAGCCCACAATCAAAATAATGATGGCCCAAAAGGCGAGGTTGCGGATGAATTCAGCGCCGGGGTCAAGCGCGGTAATTTCTGAAGTTGGCGCAATGGGCGTTGGCGCGGGCAGGGGCGAAGCGGTGGGGGCTGGCCGAACATCGGCGTTAATGTTGGGGGCCGGGAAAAACACGCTGAGCAAACTCACCAGCAAATAACTTATCAATGCAACGACGAAATAAAGCGCCGTTACCAGCAAGGTGAGCGCCCAACTGGCCAGGCCCAACAGGCCCATGCTGTAAAACGTGGGAAGTGAGAACGCCAGCACCCCCACCACTAACAGAAATAATAAAGAATGCCGCGCCCAGCGGCCTCCCAATGGCCCGGCCACGGGCGTGCCCTCGCCTTGCCATAGGGCCGTAAGGCGTGTGTAGTTGGCCTGCCCCAGCACCAGCAATCCCACCGCAAAATATAACAAGGCATTGATGACCAACCCGGCCATCATCACGCGGCCTAAATTGAACAACTCAGAAAAACCAATGCGCGCCAAGCCGGAAGCCGCCATCAGAATCAACCCGGCGTAGAAAAATCGCTCGGCGATGCGGTCACGCGCGGAAACGGGTGAGAGCACCAACTCCGGGTCACTTAGCTCATCCAAATCCGTCAGCATATCATTGACGATGAAGAGCGTAAACAAGGCCAGCAGGTAATTAGCGAGGGTGATTGGCTCAAACAGGCGGCCGGGATCAGCGGGCAAGGCGCGCACATCCGCCATGAAAATTTCCCACGGCACGCTGAAGACGTAGCCGGCCTTAACCACGATGAACAGGAACGCGGCCTCCAATAACCTTAAACGCCAGCGGTCATTGATAAACAGCGGTTGGCGCGTCAACAGCCGGTAGGAAATGTGCGCTTCTAGGGCCGCCAGCATGCACACGGCTGTAGTCCACACCGGGTTCCAGAACGAGAAGAACAGTTTTATCAGCTCGGCCACAGACCAGGCCACACAACCGGCCATCACGGCCAGAGCTAAGGGACGGAAAACGTCTTTAATCCAAGCGTCGGGTTTCATCGGTTAAGCCACAGATTCCAAATCCCGCTCGCGGCCCACAACGTAAACAGGAATGTGTAAAACCGCCGCGCGCTGATAGGTTTGGCGCGAGAGGAGCGAGCTTTGCACCACCATTAGCGCCACGGGGAAACCGGCTTGCCGCAATTGCGCTAACACCTTGAATAGTAAAACGTCGGCTTGACCGGTGACGATGACGAGGGTGGCGCCCCATGGCAAATGCAAACTGTATTGGCGCAAAAACTCTGCAAACGGGCGGCTGGCGAGGGGTTGAACGCGCGCTAAGGTTTCTAGAATCGCCATCAGTTGCGCGCGCCCGGCGCGGGGCGGCAAATAAAATGAAGTGGCTGTGGTTGTTTCCGGCGTTGCGTTGTCAGGCGTTGCGCCATCGCGCGCTTGCACTGCCAAGCCCACCGGTTGGCGTTCATGCCCGAGGGTGTAGTTGGCGATGGAGGCGGCCACCGTGATGGCCAGTTCAATCAAATCATGCCGCCCGCGCAGTTCATAATTTTCAGGGTTTAGGTCTAAGGCAATTAATGTCTCACGCGCAATAGCGGGCTGATAGTTTTTTACCAGCAGTTGCCCGGCGCTGGCGGTGGCCGTCCAGTGGATGCGGCGGAGTGAATCACCGGGCGCGTAAGCCCGCACGCCAATGACGCGGGCGGTGTCTTCAAACAGCGGCGTGCGTTCTGGTAGGGCGGCCAACGGGGAGCGCGTGGGCAGGCCGAGTTTGGTCAGCGGCGCCACGCGCGGATACACAATCATCAGCTCCGCTTGGCTTTCAAAGGGCTGTGGCTCCAGTAAGCCGAACAAATCTCCGGTGCGCGCCACCAGCGGCCCGAGGCGGTACACGCCGCGCTTGCGGCAATGTAAGGTGTAAGTCAGCGCGCCGCTTTCTTGCGCGTTCAGGCTAAAGACGCGGGCTTGCCGTTTAGGCACGCCCAAATCCACCGGCACTGAGTCTTGCACATGCACCCAAGTGAGGGGCAGGCGGCCAGTATTGTGGGCCTGCACCAGCATCTCTACCTCATCGCCATTGAAGGCGCGGTTGACGAAGTGGCGCGTGAGGCGCAGGCCGCGCATGGTGCGCTGGCTCCATAGGTGCGCCAACAGCCACACGCCAAAGAATAAATAGGCAATGGTGAAGAAGAAATCAATGCGTAGAAAGGCCGCAATGACGAAGAGCAGGAGCAGAAAAGGGAGAAAGCGCAACACAGTGAAGCGTAAAACGTGAAACGTGAAGCGAAGCGGCTTTCACGTTTTAGTTGGTTGTAACTCGCCCACATCCAGCGGCGTGCGCTCTAAAATTTCTGTGAGGACGGTGAGCGGCGTGCGGGCGCGCAGTTGGCTTTCCGGTTTGAGGATGAGGCGATGGGCGAGGGTATACGGCGCCAGTAGCTTAATATCATCCGGCAGAACGTAATCCCGGCCCCGCAAAGCGGCGAGGGCTTGGCTGGTTTTGTAAAGCGCCAATGACCCGCGCGGGCTGACGCCGAGCGCCAAATCTGAATGGGTGCGCGTAGCGGCCACGAGCGCCAAAATATAACGCTCCAAAGTTTCATCCACATGCACCTCGCTCACCTGCGCGGCCAGCTCCAGAAGTTCTGCGCCATTTACCACTGCGCCTAACGTTTCAATGGGGTGTTGCTTACGTTGCCCGCGCAAAACGCCAATCTCATCGCGCTCATCGGGGTAGCCCAGCGTCAGCCGCAACAGGAAACGGTCTAACTGCGCTTCCGGCAGAGGAAACGTGCCTTCAAATTCAATCGGATTTTGTGTGGCGAGGACGAGAAACGGCGCGGCCAGCGGATGCGTCACGCCGTCCACCGTCACCTGCCGCTCCTGCATCGCCTCAAGCAGGGCGGCTTGCGCGCGCGGCGTGGCGCGGTTAATTTCATCCGCCAGCAAAATGTTCACAAACACCGGGCCGGGGCGGAACTCAAACTGGCTGGTTTGTTGGTTGAAGATGTTGACGCCCGTAATATCGTTCGGCAGTAAATCTGGCGTGCATTGCAAACGTTTGAAGCGCAGGCCGAGGCTAGCCGCGGCGGCGCGGGCCAGCATGGTTTTGCCCGTGCCCGGCACGTCTTCAATCAAAATGTGGCCTTGGCACAGCAGGGCCACCAGCATCAGCTCAATTTGCGCGCGCTTGCCGAGGATGACGGTTTCAATGTTTTGGATAAAAGTGTTGGCAAAGGTGGGGAGAGTCATTAGGGGTGAGGGATTAGGGATTAAGTGCTTGTACCAAGTTTACCCATAAAACCCTTTTAGTGTTCAGAGGAGTTAATCTCGCGCCAAGCCCGCGAAGAATTAAATTGGCGATCTTCGCGTTCTTTGCGGCTTTGCGGTTAGCTTTCTACGGCCCCGTCACTTCAAAATTATCAAACTCAATCACCGCGTCCGCGCCTTCGCGGCCAATATCCGCGCCAAGGCCAATCCGGCCATCATTCAAATCCGGCTGATGCCACACAAACACCGTTTGGCCGTTAATCTCAAACGCAAAATTATCACCTAGCGCCCGCACTGTCAGCCGGTTCACCGCGCCCGGCGTTTGATTTATCGCCTTGCTCTTAAAATCATAAAACTGATAAATGGCACTGCCGTACACGCCCAGCACGCGGAAATTGCCCGTGTTTGTCAATCCAAAGAAGCCGTAATCTTGCCCCTCCGCGCGGAAGGCGAGGCCGTACACGTAAACGCCGCCCTCACCGCCGCTGGCCAGCCGCACATCCACACTCGCCACAAAATCTGTAGCCGCGGGCACGGCGCCGGGCAAAATATTCCAGTAATGGCCACCGCTGGCTGGGCGGATATCCCAACGGTACAGGCCATCTTCCACCGTGGGGATGAGCACCAAACTGCCATCATCAAACCGCTGAGTGGGCCAGCCGTTGGCGTTGCTGTTGAACGTATCTGAAATGAGCTGGGTCTGCCAATTGGCCTGCGCGTTGAGGAGCACTTGCGCGGTGGCCTGCGCCTGAGCGGTAGCGGTGCGTTGTACGCCCACCTCCGCTTCGGCGGTGGCGGTGCGTTGCGCGGCTTGGGCGGTTACGGTGGCCTCAGCTTCACGCGTGGCGCGGGCCTTGGCGCCAGCGGTGGCGTCAATCTCCGGGGCGCTGAGCGTGGAGATGACGGTAACGTTGGGGTTGGAAGTTGAGGAGGTGGGGCCAAGCGCAATCACTTCACCGTCAGGCGCGGTCACGCGGGCATCTAGCCGCCATATGCCCTCATCAAACAAACCGGCGTTGGTGGAATCAGAGCGCACCCAAATTTCGCCCACGCCGCGCGGCCCTTGAATGGGGATGGTGTAATTGGCCGAACAGCCGCCGCCGCAACTAATCTCACCGGTTACAAAACCCAATCCGCGCTCCACGCGCCCGCCAAAGGCTTGCGTTACACGGGCATCATTCTGCGCGGCCTCTAAGGCTTGATTGAACGAACCGGACGTGCTGAGCGGCCAGCCCCAGAAAATCACGCCTAAAATACCACCGCTGAAGAGCAAAGGCAGGAGGCAACCCAGCCAGCCTACGCGGTTGGGGCGGGTGGCGGTTTGGCGAGGCTTTTGGAAAACCGGCTGGGGCGCGCGTTTGGCTGGGCGTGGCGCGGCTTTGCCCGCCGCCAAAGCGTCCACCACGTCTTTGGCTTCTTTGAGGTCAGCGCCAGTCATTTCGCGGTAGCGTTTTATCGCTTCCAGCTCTTGGTCAGCCGCAATTAAGTTGCGGATTTCAGACCAATTCACTTCATCGCCGCCAGCAACTTCCCCGGCTTCCATCCTTTCCACCGCGTCTTTGGCTTCTTTTAGCCCTTGCCCCGTCATCTGCCGATACAGCTTAATGGCTTCAATTTTATGGCCTTCAGCTAACTCGGCCTGTATTTGCTCCATGGAAACAGACGCGGAACCCATGCTCACCACGTTCTGCGCGAACGTCACCATGCGGCCCGCCTCTAATTCTTCAATCGCATCTTTGGCTTCCTTCAGCCCCACGCCCGTTAATTCACGGTAGAGCTTGATGGCTTCAATTTTTCGGCCATCTTTCACCAGTTGCGCCAAATCTCCCCATTGCCCGGCTTGGGCCAAAAGCGTGCTTAAGTCCAACTGTTTGGGCGCGGCAGGTGAAGGATCAGGCGTGTGTTGAAATTCTTCGGGGACGATAACCGTGTTGCCGCAGTGGCTACAACGGATGGAACGGTCTGGGCCGCCGTCATAATTGAGCGGCGCGCCGCAAGTGGGGCAGTTGAGGGTGGTGGGCATACGCCCAGTGTAGAGGCATTAAGAACCGATGACAAGGTGAAGGCGTGTTAACGTGACAGGGTGACAAGATGAGTCAGCATGTCATCTTATCACCCTGTCAGATTGGGTAGAATCCAAGCAAAGATGAGGCTATTCTTCTTTCTTCTCGTCCTTTGACCGTTCACTGCGCCAGCGGAGCGTAACGCCGTAGTTGCTATCTGAGCCGGATTTGGCGACCACCAATTGCCCCAATTCCGCGCTTACGCGTAACCCGAAGTTGATTTCTACTTCATCCGGCTTCTGGCTTAAATCGCTTAATTTACGGATGATAGCGTCAGCCGATTGGCGGATTTGCTCAAAGGACGCTTCAAAGGATGTTTGGGCTTTGTCCGCCGCTTCGCTATTGCTCGGCTCGCCGCTCCGCATAAAGCCGCTCGCGCCCGCCTTCTTTTCATCCGCCGCCTCAATCACAATCACCCCGCCGCCATTCAGCGGAAACTCAACATATTTGCTCATGGAATGCTCCTGAAAGACAAAATTAGGTTGGGGAGATTATATCGGCTTTCAGGTTAGCAAAGTATCAGCGCGGCGTTAGCCGTTGAGGCAGGGGAGTGGTTATTGGGCGTAGCCCGCTCTCGGAACGTAAAAGCTCTAGCGCGCTCATGCTGGAGCCTGAAGGACTTTAGCCCGACCGGATCCGAACATGAAGTAACGCACACCATATAATCCTCCGCTTGACGGCGTACGTCTCGCGTCCTAGAATCACAGCACAACCTAATGGCTAAGTGAGAAGAGAACTGTTGCATGGCGACGTGCGCAGTCACCGACGGGGCAAGCGGCATTGTGCGCAACGATGTTGTGAATCTCTCAGGTAAAAGGACTCACCAGCCCACACACCCTCCTGAAAAGTCAGCGCTCACACCACCTGTGGGCCTGCGCCGACGGGGCAACGCCGGAAACTGTTTCCGGGCCGAATCTCTCAGGCCACGCACAGGGGCACAGCGCGCAAACCGCTGTATCCTTTTATTTCTTTCGCAGGAGAAACCCCAACATGAACATCCCCGCAGACTTAAAGTATGCCAAGAGTGATGAATGGATCCGTGTGGACGGTAACACGGCCACGGTAGGCGTGAGCGATTTTGCGCAGAGTGAGCTTTCGGACGTGGTGTATGTGGAAATGCCCGCTGTGGGCGAGGTGTTTGAGGCTGGGCAATCCTTTGGCTCGGTGGAGTCCGTCAAAGCGGCCTCCGAAGTCTATCTGCCGGTGGCTGGAAAAATCACCGCCGTGAATGATGACTTGGCGAGTAAGCCGGAACTCATCAACCAAGAACCATATGGCGCGGGCTGGATTGTGAAAATTGAAATCACCGATGCGGGCAATCTGAGCAATCTGCTAGACGCCGCTGCTTACCAAGCCCATTGCGAAGCACGCAAACACTAAATCACTGAGCCATTGAGTGACCGGGTGATTGGAATAATCCTGCCATCACTCAATCGCCCAATGCTCCAATACCCCAATGAGTTACTACCCTCACACAGACCAAGACCGAGCTGAGATGCTGGCGGCGGTAGGCGTCAACAGCCTCGAAGAGTTGTTCGCGGATGTGCCCGCCAAACACCGCTTCCCCGAACTGAAAATCCCAGCGCCGCTTTCGGAAATGGAGACGTTAGCAGAATTGCGCGCCCTCTCGGAAGGCAACCTGCACGCGCAGAAAAACACCTGCTTCCTCGGCGCGGGCGCTTACCAGCATTTTAGCCCTTCCGTGGTGAATTACATGATTCAACGCGGCGAATTTCTGACGGCATACACGCCTTACCAGCCGGAAGTTTCGCAAGGCACGCTTCAGGCCATCTACGAGTACCAAAGCATGATTTGCGCATTGACCGGGATGGATGTAGCCAACGCCTCGCACTATGACGGCGCAACTTCGGTGGCCGAAGCCGTGATTATGGCCTATCACCACCACCGCGAGAAACGCAAGAAAGTTCTGCTGGCCCCTACCGTGCACCCGCATTACCGGCAAGTGGTGCGCACTTACACCCAAGGCATGGGCGTGAAAATTGTAGGCGACCACACCACCAACACCGATTTAAATGAGCTGGCGAAACAGCTTGATCAAGACACCATGCTTTTGGTAGTGCAATCGCCCAACTTTCTGGGGCAAATTGAAGCGTTGGAGGGCCTGGCGGCCAAATGCCATGCGGTGGGCGCTTGGCTATGCGTGGCTACAGAGCCGGTTTCACTCGGCCTGCTTAAGCCGCCCGGCCAGTATGGCGCGGATGTTGTGACGGGCGAAGGCCAATCCCTCGGTTTACCGCTTTCTTTTGGCGGGCCATATTTGGGTTTCTTTGCCACCCGCAAGGAGTACGTGCGGAAGATGGCGGGTCGTCTGGTGGGCGAAGCGCATGATAAAAACGGCCAGCGGGGCTTTGTGCTGACGCTCTCCACCCGCGAGCAACACATCAAGCGCGATAAGGCTACTTCGAACATCTGCACCAATCAGGGCCTGATGGCGATTGCGGCCACGGTGTATCTGGCCACACTCGGTAAGCACGGTTTGCGCCGGGTGGCGGAGTTGTGCTGGCATAAAAGCCATTACGCCGCGAAGCGCATCGCCGAAATCCCCGGCTACAGCGTGGACACCTCCAAGCCGTTCTTTCAGGAGTTTGTGGTGAAGTGCCCCAAGCCCGTGCATGAAATTAATCAGTTTTTGATTAATGAGCGTAACATCATCGGCGGCTACGATTTGAGCCACGACTACGCCCACCTGCGCCAACACATGTTGGTGTGCGTAAGCGAACTCAATTCGCATGAAGACATCAATGAATTGGTAGAAGCCCTAAAGGAGATTGGATAAATGCGCGATGGTGAATGAAAAATGTGAGCATTAGGTTTCATTTTCCATTGATCATTTTCATTGAAAACTATGTCTCTTGAACCTCTCATCTATGATTTAGGCCGACCGGGCCGCACCGGCGTGAGTTTACCGGAGCCGGATGTGCCCGAAACGGCTTTCCCGGCGGAGTTGCTCCGCACAGATTTGGATTTGCCAGAAGTGGATCAACTGAGCGTGGTGCGTCATTTCACGCGGCTTTCCCAACTCAATTTTTCCATTGATACGCGCATGTACCCGTTGGGCTCCTGCACCATGAAATACAACCCGCGTGTGAATGAAGACGCCGCCCGTTTACCGGGTTTTGCGGCCAGCCACCCTATGCAAGACCCCGATACGATGCAGGGCAATCTGGCGCTGATGTACCAGTTGCAGGAGTGGCTAAAGGAAATTGGCGGCTTTGCGGGCGTAAGCCTGCAACCGGCGGCAGGCGCGCATGGTGAGCTGACCGGCGTGTTGATGATGCGGGCTTATCACCTCGATCGGGGTGATGTGAAACGCACCAAAGTGCTCATTCCAAACTCGGCGCACGGCACCAACCCCGCCACCGCCAGTATGGCCGGATTGGATGTGATTGAACTGCCCTCGGATGCGCGCGGCAATGTGGATTTAGCCGCTCTACGCGCCTACATTGCCGAGCATGGCGCGGAAGTGGTGGGCCTGATGATCACCAACCCCAACACGCTAGGCCTGTTTGAAGAAAATATCGAAGAAGTGGTGGCTGTGGTACATGGGTGTGGCGGCCTGGTCTATGGAGATGGCGCGAACATGAACGCCATTGTGGGCATTGTGCGCCCCGGTGATTTGGGCTTTGATGTCTTGCACTACAACCTGCATAAAACCTTCAGCACACCGCACGGCGGCGGAGGGCCGGGTTCTGGGCCGGTAGGCGTTTCCGCTCGCTTGTCGGATTTCCTGCCCGGCCCGGTGGTGGATATTTTGGCGGATAGTGAGCAAGGTAAGCCCCCGCACTATGGCTTTGTTACGCCTAAGAAATCCATTGGCCGAGTGAAGGCCTTTTGGGGCAATTTTGGGATGCACGTGCGGGCATACGCTTACATGCGCGTACACGGCGCCAGCGGCCTGCGCGGCAACTCAGAGTATGCGGTGTTGAACGCCAACTACTTGCTGAGCAAACTGCGCGGGGCGTGGAATGTGGCCTATGACCGCCTGTGCAAACATGAGTTTGTGCTGGAAGGCGTATGGGCAGATGCGCCCGGTGTGCATGCCTTGGATGTCTCTAAGCGTTTGATGGATTACGGATTTCATCCGCCCACCAACTATTTCCCGCTCATTGTGCGTGAAGCGCTGATGATTGAGCCAACGGAAACGGAAAATAAAGAAACGTTAGACCAATTTGTGAGCGCCATGCTAAAAATTGCCGAGGAAGCCCACACGCAACCAGACCTGCTGACGCAAGCCCCGCACACCACACCCATCTCCCGGCTGGATGAGGTGAGCGCGGCCAAGCAATTGGTATTGTGTTGCCGGCCCATTCCGGCATGGGCTGAGTAATGGCCGCCGCCGGAAAGTAAGGAGATTAGAAGCACCCGCTCCGCTCGGAGCGGGTGTTTCTGTTGGCTGAACCCTATCCATTCTCTAAGCTCACCCTCCCTATCTGTGTGCTAGAATTTTTATACCTTTCGGTTGAAAGGCGACCATCTATGGTTCGCAAATCCCCTACCCTCTTCTTCCTGTTAGGGGTTTCACTCCTCCTTAGCGCCTGTTTGCCGGAGGGGATGAAACTTCCCCAAAATGAATTGCTGGCCTTCCTCGAGCCTAAATCCGGCCTGATCGCCTACATTGGTGTGGACGGCAATGTATATACAATGGATCAGGGCGGCGGCAATCAGACGCAAATCACCACGGACGCGCAAGCCGGTAGCAATGGATATCGGATTTATCGCGTGCCTACTTGGTCGCCGGATGGAAACGCTCTGGCCTTTAGCATGATTGAGGCAGATGCAAATCAGAACCTTACCCGAAATAGTCTGTTCACCGTGAAAAAAGACGGCTCTGAGTTGACGGAGGCCTATAACGCGGGCGACGGCGTTATTTATTACTATTGGGCGCCGGATAGCGAACGAATTGGCGTATTGGCGCAAACCCCCCGCACGCTGGCTTTGCGGTTGGTGCCGGTGACGGGGGGGGAATTTCAAACGCTGGATACCGGCGCGCCTCTCTACTGGACGTGGTCGCCGGATGGCGACTCCGTTCTCATTCATGCGGATGGCGAACGTGGCCGCCTTTCTCTGCTGCAAATTGGTGAAACGATTTCTGAGCGGAGCCTGGGCATTGTGCCGGCTGAATTCAAGGCGCCGGCCTTTGCGCCAAGTGGGGAGCAGGTGTTGGTGGCCCGCAAGAACACGGATAATAAATCTTTAGTGCTGGCCAATGTGGATGGGAGCGAGGCGCGCACAATTGTAGATTACACCTCAGACATTGCCTTTGGGTGGAGCCCGAATGGGGCCCGGATTGCTTATATTGAGAGTCAGGAACTTCTTGGGCCGTTAACGGTGGTTGACCCGGCCGGTGTGCAGGCGCCCATCAAACTAGAAGAGCAAGTGTATGCTTTCTTCTGGTCGCCGGATAGCAAATCCCTAGCCTATTTTGCGCTGGGTGATCTGGAATTGGAAAATGGGCAGACAAGCCCGGTTTCTAGATTGAAGGTGCTGGATGTGGGCAGTGGGCGCGCGCGCGAAATCTCCATCGTCTTCCCCACGAACGCTTTTTTTGACTTAATCCCCTACTTTGATCAATATCACCAGTCACTGACGATTTGGAGTCCGGACAGCCAGAATTTGGTGGTGAGTACGTTTTACACCGATGACGCCACGGGCATTTTTGTGTTCAACGCTTCCGGCAATTTAGAGCCGCGTTATCTGGCAGATGGCGAGGTGGCGTTCTGGTCTTGGAAATAAGTTGCGCAATTTTCCGCCAAGGAACACGAAGTTACGCTCAACAAACAGGAAGATGCACGAAGAAAAACGCCGCTGAGTAATTTTCAGCGGCGTTGAGTTGTTTATCATGAAGCCCCGGAGCTTAACCTTAGACTGGGGCGTTGCCGTTGCCATTGGCCGGTGGTTGATTCTTAGAGGCCTCAGCGGCTGTGGGTTTTTCCGGCTCGGCTGGCGGGCGGCGGGCGGCCATTTGGGCCGGGGTGGGGGGAACTATCATGCGCACCGGGCCACGGCCATTGGTTTCAAAGGTAGTAGCGCGCACCAGCACTTCCTCTGCTTTGGCAAGCGAGGGCGCAATAGTAGCCGGGGCCGTAAGCGCCAATGGTTTAGGTTGCGGTAGGCCAATCAGTTTTAGCTCTGGCGGGAAGGCCGTTTCACCATGTTTCCAGCCATTGTCGCCTAACAGCGCCATCACTTCGTCATGCGATAAGCTGTCTTTTTCCAGCAGGGCTTGTGTAATGGCCTCCAGTTCATCTGCGTGTTCCAGCAATAAACGTTCTGTCTGGCTTTCAAGCAAATTCCAATACTCCGTTAGCTTCTCATGAAAGAAACCCGGGATGGCATCTCCTAGGCTGGAATTTTCGCGGCCAAAAACCGGTGGGCCAAAGTACCCCAGTTGGTACAAAACCCAAATGCGCGTACGAATGCCGCTGTTATCCGTCCAAGCGCCCGTCCAGTGTTCACCCATGAAGAGTTTAGTTGCCACATGCCCCGCCATGGCCACGATAATGTCGGCCACCAAACGGCGTAGGGGCTCCGCATAAATCTCTACGCGGTCAACCGGCATCATGTAACCCAGCGCGCCGCCACGCCGCACAATGGTCACCCGCACAATGCGTTGATCCGGCATCACATAGTGTTGCGCTACCGCGTGACCAGCTTCATGGTAGGCCACCTGTTTGCGTTGCATTGGGTCAAACTCTTCAATAGGCTGTTCAATGCCTAACGCTTGCTCTTGCAAGGCATCATCAATATCTCGTTGAGAAATGGCCGTTCGGCCTTTGAACATGGCAATGCGCACCGCGTCTTTGGTGATGGCCGAGGCAATTTTGGCAGGCGTGGCGCGAGGCGTATCTTCCACAATCGCTTCAATGTTCACCGTTTCATCATGTTTGATGCGTTTGAGATACCCTTTGATGATTTCGCGGCGGCCGGCTTTATCGGGCCGGTCCACCTGAATCTTCATATCAAAGCGGCCCGGGCGCAGAAGCGCGGCGTCCAGCACATCGGGCCGGTTGGTGGAACCCATGAAAAGGACGTGCCAGTTACGCTTGGGCGGTTCTTTGCCAATAAATTTGTACCAACGGGCCTTGAGCTTTTCCCAGCGGGTTTGCTCTTCCACGCCGTCCATTTCATATAATAAACGGGTGAGCGCGCCGCTGGCCCCGCCCATCATGCCCATGATAGATTGGCCGCCCATGACGCCGCCCCGGCTCTGGCCAACGGCGTCAATTTCATCAATGTATGCAATACACGCGCCGTATTCACGGGCCAGCTTTTTGGCTTTGCCCACGTATTGAATCATACGTAAAACATCTACGCCCCAAAACATGCCGCGGAAGCCGGAGCCTTCCACCGAAATGAAGGGGATGCCGGCCTCACCCGCCATGGCTTTCGCCAGCATGGTTTTGCCGGTGCCGGGTGGGCCATACAGCAAAATGCCGTTAATGTAACGCCCGCCCATGCTCACAAACTGCTCCCGATCTGAGAGGAGCGTAATCCATTGGCGCACCACTTTTACGAGATTGGGCTGACCCCAATAATCCTTAAAGGAAATGGATTTAGCATCTTCCGGCTTGATGGTTTCCATCTTGGTTTGGCTCATAAACCAGAAGATGGCCACAAACTGGATGATAGCGAAGATGATGGCGAAGGCGATGCGGAAGAGGAAGCCCAGTATCGTCAGGGTGATATTGAGGACGACGGGGTTTAGCCAGCACCAGATGACAAGGCCAATGAGTAATGCCCAAGGTGTAATGGCGCGGATGGAGCGCCATAAGCGGGCAAGGGGACGATTGCGCCGGCTGACGATATCGTTCTTGCTTTTGGGCGGTTGTTGCCCATTCGTTTGGGGCGTGCTAGGGGTCAGGGCCGTCTGTTCCATACCAAAGTCCTTTCTGGACTACTAACACATCATCAAAACACCACAGGTAATTCCTAAGTGTAGCCGTAGTTGCCGCGCTTTTCAACGCTTATACCTAATACTTTATCAACTTCTCATTCAGGCGAAAGGTTCAATCAGTCCTATTCCAACCCAGCAAGGTGAGCGGTATCCCCTAACCGGAGTAGGCGGACGCTCTCCCCACGCACCTGCACTTGGGCTAGGCTGGCGTTTTCAAAGGCAAATACCCCGTGTTGGCTGGCGAAGATATGCGCTAAGAAGGCATTTAGCGTGCCGCCGTGGCTAATCACCGCTACGCTGGTATCTGGATGCGCGGCCAGAATTTCATTAAAAACCGCTTGCACCCGGGCCGCCAGCTCCGCTTCAGATTCGCCTCCCGGAGCGCCCTTAATCCACCAGCCCGGCTTAAAGCTATCTGGGTAGCGCGCCTTTACTTCCTCGGAAGTTAAACCGGCCCACTCGCCCACATTGCGCTCCATTAACCGGTTATCCGTTCGTAACGGCGCGTGGCAGGTAGCGGCCACAATCTCGGCTGTTTGACGGGCGCGTTGAAGTGGGCTGGTGTAGATAGCGGCCAGCGCCTCATCTTGCAAACGCGCGGCCACGGCGTGGGCTTGTTTTAGGCCAACTTCATCTAGGGGCGGATCCGCTTGTCCTTGCCAGCGACCTTCAACGTTCCAGGTTGAGCGGGCGTGGCGGACGAGGTACAGAAGAGTCATAGCGATAGATAGGATGCAGAAGGCAGTAAATTGGCGGTCACGCTTCGTGATAAACGACGAATTTGATCCGTAAGCAAGAATCGTTCATCTTTGGGAAATTCTTTGGTCAATTCAAAAATCTCCATGGCCAGTTGATACGCTAGTTGATAAACCTTCAAATCTCTAAAGCCTTGAAGCTCAGCCATCGCTTTTCTCCCTTGCCTGTTGTTTTCTGCCTTCTGCTTTCTGATTACTTCTTCTTCGGAAAACGGCTTACCACGCTGGCCGCCTCAGGCGGGCGAATTTTGACGCCGTTAGCGGTCAGCGCCGCTTCTAATTCGGCCTGCGTGTTTGGTTTGGGTTGGGCTTTGGCAAAGGCTTCCGCCGCGCCCTGCCAAATAAAAATCGCCGTGCCTTCTGCGCCGGCTTCAAAGTTCAGGTGCGCCTGCCCCAGACGGAAGCCCTCACTATCAATGGAGCAACACGTTACTTCGCCAATCACCCGGCCTTGCGCATCCGTAATCGGGTCACCGTTGTGAGCCATGCGCCCGCTCTTCTGCGTAAAGCGGAAGCGCGCCACCTCCCGCTTGCGGGCGCGTTCTTGATTGAGAAAGGCCGTGCGGCCAATGAACCACGGTTTGTGAACTTTCACATAGCTGTCAAAGCCGGAATCACCTACACCTAAATCCAGATGCCCGGCCAGTTCATCGCCATATAATGGCAAACCGGCCTCTGTGCGGAGTGAGTCACGGGCCGCTAGGCCACAGGGTTGCGCGCCGGCCAGCACCAGCGCGCTCCATAATTCCACCACGCGGTCTGGATGCACAAACAACTCAAAGCCCATCTGCTCGCCGGTGTAGCCCGTGCGTGAAACAATTAACTCAAAGCCACCCACGTTGGCATAGCAGACTTCCGTGCGCTTAAGTTGGGTGAGGCGGGCTTTGCTGGCCGCATCTACGCCGAGGGCTAACAACACCTCGCGGCTCTTGGGGCCTTGCAAAGCAATATCCACGCGCTGGTCGGCCCCGCTCGCTGGTGCGCGTAAGTTACGGAGCGTTACGCCGTGCCGCCCGGGGGCGGTGGCCCACTGCCGCTCAGCGTCAATCATCACTTCGCCGCGTTGCACTGCCGTTACCCACGCCCAGTCTTTATCATCATTGCTGGCGTTCACCACAATCAAAAAGTGGTCTAGCGCCAAGCAGTAAATGTAACAATCATCATGCACGTGGCCGTTGGGCGCGAGCAGATGTGAATACTGGCTCTCACCGGGCTTAAGCGCCGTCACTTCGTTGCCCGTCACAGCGTCTAAAAATTCTGCCGCGTCTGGGCCGCGCGCTTCCCACACGCCCATGTGGCTTACATCAAACAAGCCGGCGGCGGTGCGCGTGGCGGTGTGCTCTGCTAGCACGCCGGTGTATTGCACCGGCATCTCCCAACCGGCAAACGGCACCATCTTTGCGCCCAGAGCGCGGTGGGTTTCGTTCAGCCGCGTCATCTTCAGCGGCGCGTTCTCTGGTTCTTTCCACTGAAATTGCGGCAGGGCGGGGGGCGTATCTACCGCCCACTTGCTCATGCCCACAAAGTACGGTTTAGATTGATCCACCCCATCGCCGGTCACTTTTGGAAAACTGGCGGCGGGCTTGGCCTCGCGCACAATCACTGGGCCGGGGAGTTTGCGTTGCAAATCCGTCAAATCCGGCGCCACAAACCCATCGGATAAATCGCGCAACCACGTTGTAATTACGACTGCTTTATCCGCTGGAACGGTGAGCGTGTAATTTTGGCCGTGGCGGGTGAGCGCGCCCTCCACTTGGCCGCGCGGCGTATACAAACGGCTGGCTTGGCTTTGGCCATCTTTGAGCGCATACACATCGCTGGCCGTCGCCCAGTATAAAAATTCATCGGCGCGCTCGCCCACAACTTCAATTTCACCGTAGGGTGCGTTGGGCGCGGCGTCATCCAAAAAGTAAAAGTGCGGGTAACCGTGTTTCGTCGGCTCAAAGTCAATGCCCACGCTGTGCGCCAAATCCCGCACCTTGCGTTTGGCTTCGTTGAAAGTATCAAAATCAATCTTGGCGCGGAATAAATCACCTTTGCGGCCCGGATATTTATACGGTTTGCAGGCTTGCAAAATCTGCGCAATGGCATCACCTAGCGCATCAATTTCTTTCTCGCGGAAGCCGCGTTGTGTTACCCATGGCGTGCCAATACGAATGCCGGACGGCTGGGCAGCGCTTTTATCACCGGGGATGGTGTTGCGGTTCACCACAATGCCGGCGTTATCCAAAATCCGCGCCGCCACATCGCCCATCAGCGGCGTGCCATCAGGCCCTTTCACCGATTTGCAATCTAGGTTGAGTAAGTGGCTTTCTGTGCCGCCAAACGGAATCTCAAAGCCGTGAGATTTTAAGCGCTCACACAGCCGCGCGGCGTTTTTCACCGTTTGGTGTTGCAGTTCTTTCCACTGTGGAGATTGGGCAATCTTGAAGGTGGCGGCCAGCGCGGCAAATACATTTACGTGTGGGCCGCCTTGTTCACCAGGGAACACGGCGCGGTCAATCTTTTTGGCCAGCGCCGCATCATGCGTGAGGATGCAGGCCCCGCGTGGGCCGTTGAGCGTTTTGTGCGTGGTGAAGGTGACGATGTGCGCGATGCCCACCGGCGAGGGATACGCGCCCGCCGCAATCAGGCCGGCCACATGCGCCATATCCGCCAGCAAGTACGCGCCCACAGAGTCCGCAATTTCGCGGAAGCGCTGGAAATCCGCAATCCATGGATAAGATGAATAGCCCACGATAATCATCTTGGGCTTGTGTGCTTGCGCCAGCCGCGCCACTTCATCCATATCAATGCGGCCCGTGGCCGGGTTTACATCATAGGCCACAATTTTGTAATACTTGCCGGAGCGGTTGGCCGGTGAGCCGTGCGTGAGGTGCCCGCCAAACAGCAAATTCATGCCCATCACGGTATCGCCCGGCGCAACCAGCGCGTTGTACACGGCATTGTTGGCGGGCGCGCCAGAGAGCGCCTGCACGTTCACATACAACTGGTCAGCCGTCAGGCCGTTGGCGGCAAACGCTTCGGCGCAACGGCGGCGCGCAAGAGATTCAATTAAATTAGCGTACTCGGTGCCTTTGTAGTAGCGCGGGTCGCTGTAGCGCCGGAAGTGCGTCAGCCGCGTTTCGTAATCCAAAATCTCGGCTTCCGTCATCCAGCGCGTTTCATCATCTGGGTATCCTTCAGCATATAAATTGTGGAAACGGGTGCTTAGGGCTTCCAACACCGCTTGCGGCGCGGTGCTTTCGGAGGGGATGAGAATGAGCTTGTGGTATTGCCGTTCGGCTTCAATTTGAGCCAGTTCGTAAACGTCAGGGTCAATTTCGCGTAAGGAACCACGGAAGAGAGAGTCAGGCATGAGAACTCCGTAAAATGGAGAATTAAGGCTTGCGCGCGGATTGTAGGCGAGGCGGGAGGGTGGGTCAAGGAAATGCGCGTTTGAGATGACCCAAAGGGCTTTCCGGCCTAACCCCTCGGCGCTGGTTGAACGCTCAAAAGATAGGGGTCAATTAATTTCAAAATGCAGTCAGCCCTTCCAGCCTAAACATATATAATTGCCCTACTCATTTCCGGAGAGATACTTTTGACCACAGCCCCCATCCGCCAACCCTTCATTTATGGCCGCCCGGTGCGGGGCGTGGAGTTTATTGGCCGCGAGGCCGAGTTGCGCACCATTTTCAACCGCCTGCTCAACGGTGAATCCACCGCCATTGTAGGGGAGCCGCATATTGGCAAGACGTCGCTGATTCTGCATATCGCGCGGCCCGAAATCCGCCTGGCCGCGTTTGGCGCGGATGATAAGCACTACACCCTCGTCTCCTCGGATTTGCACAGCGTCAGCAATGATTACAATCCGCATCAATTTTGGGCGGAGGCGCTGGAGCCGCTCACGGAAATGTTGGCCGCCACGCCGCGCGGCCCGGCCCTGCTCAAACAAACGGCGGAAAGCCAATACAGCCGCCGTGCGCTGGAAAATATCTTCAACTACCTTGGCAATGATTTGCAACACCGCTTGGTTCTTCTGCTGGATGAGTTTGATAACCTGCTGGTGCACAACCACTTCAAAGATGCGGCTTTCTTTGCGCTTCTGCGCTCGCTCTCCACGCGCACGGGCGGCTTGGCTCTGGTTACGGCCAGCCGCTTTTCCATTGCAGAGATGAATGAGCGCGGGCGCGGCTTGCTGGATACCGGCTCGCCGTTCTTCAACAACATGATTGAAGTGCGTTTGCGGCCTTTCAATGATAAACACGTGGGCACATTGCTCAACCGCGCCGCGCCGCCCTTTACGGTGGATGAGCGGCGGTTTGTGCGGCGGGTGGCGGGCGGGCATCCGTTTTTATTGCAGGCCATGTGCGCCGCGCTCTCTGAATTTGCGGGCGAGGCGCGCACCAGTAGCGCGGCGGAAAGTTTTTATGACCGCATTGCCTACCACTTTGATGATTTGTGGGAGACGATGGATGACCGCACGCGCACAGCGGCGGTGATTTTGAGCCTGATGGAAATCGGCGGGCGCGCGCAGGGGCGTGACTTCTCGTTTGGTGAAATTGAAAATGTGCCCGCCTTCGGGCCGGAACTCAAAAAGCTGGCCGAACGCGGTCTGGCGGAGAAAGCCAGCGAGGGTTGGCAATTTGATTTAGACCATTTGCTGGTGTGGCATGGCGAGAAGTGGACGATTAGCGCGCAAGCCTTTACGTGGTGGGTGCGGGATGTGGTGGTGGCCGAAACGCGGGAAGTAACGCAATATACCGATTGGCTGACCAACAAAAAATATCGCTTCCTACTCACCGAGCAACAATGGGCGCAATTGAAACAAGTCGCCGGCAATCTGCCGGAATGGGCGGTGCAGGGCGTGGGCGGCCTTGCCCGCGCGTTGTTTGAGGAATTGTTGAAGCGCAGGCCGTGAAATACGGTACACGGATTTTACGGATAAGACGGATTTCACGGCTTCTTTTATTGATTGTGTTTGTTTTCGTGTCATCCGTTAAATCAGTGCTATCCGTGTACTAAGCTGTAATGCAAAATCTTTTAGCATGAACAACCCCTACATTGCCGGCGCGCCTCTGCGCGCGGGCAAAGCTTTTTTTGGGCGGCAGGATATTCTGCAATGGGCCATGCAGGAATTGCGCAATCCCGCCTCCAACGCGCTGGTGCTGTTTGGCCAGCGGCGCATTGGTAAAACCTCGCTTTTGCTCCAATTGCAGGGCGGCTTGCCGCGTGAGGCCTTTCTCCCTGTTTACTTTGATTTGCAAGATCAAGCCAAGCGCCCGCTCAACCAAATGCTCTTGGATTTGGTGGACACCATTACGGAACGGGCGGGCGTGGAACTGCCGAAACCTTCCGTGCCGGATGAACGCGGCGTGTGGTTCCGGCGGATGTTTTTGCCGGAGTTCTACCAAAAATTGGGTGAGGCGCGGCGATTGGTATTTCTGTTTGATGAGTTTGACGTTTTAGACCAAGCCGCGCAGGCCAACCTTCCGCCCAACGCCGCCGCCAACGCCTTCTTTGAATTTCTGCGCCGCCTGATGGGCGAAGACCCGCGCCCGGCCTTTGTGTTTGTGGTGGGCCGCCGCGCAGAAGATATGAACATCGACTTCACCGCCACGTTCAAATCTTCCTTAGTGCGGGAAGTGTGGACGCTGGACGCTGACAGCGCCGAAAAATTGGTGCGGCAGGCCGAGGCCAATGGTTCTCTAAAATTTACGGATGAAGCCGTTAATCGGATTTTGGCGCTGACCAACTCACATCCGTACCTCACACAACTGCTCTGCCAGCGGATTTGGGAGCGCGCATATTTGGATGAGCCGGAAACCCCGCCCACCATCTCGGCCACTGAAGTGGAAACTGCCGTGCCCGATGCGCTGGAATCGGGCAATCAGGCGTTGGTATGGCTGTGGAACGGCCTTGCGCCCGCCGAGAAAATTTACGCCTCCGCGCTCGCGGAAGCCTCGGCAGAGGGCGAAGTTATTTCTGAAGACCGGGTTATTCAGACCATCACTGAACACGCCACCCGCCTGCGCACGCGCGATGTGGAGTTAGCGCCGCGGGATTTGGTGCGCCGCCGTGTGCTGGAAGCCAGCGGCCCACGCGGTTACCAGTTTGCGGTGGAACTCTTCCGGCGCTGGGTGGCCCTCAATAAGCCTCTGCGTGAAGTGAAAGATGAGCTAGATCAGGTGGACCCACTGGCCGAGCAACTCTTTAGCTTTGGCGTTGGCTTTTTTAAGCGCCAACAATGGCAATTGGCCGCCCGCTACTTTACAGACGCCCTGCAAAACAACCCCCGCCACTTCCGCGCCCGGCTCAATTTAGGCGAAGCCCTATTGGAAATGAAGAAAACCGATGAGGCTATAGCGGAGTTGGAACGCGCATACGATTTAGATCAGGACGAAGCGCGTTTGCCGTTGGCTCGCGCGTTGATTGAGCAAGCCAAAATTCGTGACCGCGCCAATGATGACGAAGCCGCATTGGCCGCCCTAGACCGAGCGTTGCTGGTTTCACCCAACGAAGCTGAAGCGCGTAATTTGCGCACCGTCATTTACACCCGGCGCGGCGATGCGGCATTGACGCAGAAATTCTTTGATCAGGCCATTGAAGCTTATGCAAAGGCTGGCTTGCCTGAAAAAGTTGCTCAGGCTGAAGCGTGGCGCAAACGCGAGGTTTTGACCGCTTTAGAAAAGCAGGCCGGCGAGTATGCCCGCGCCAAGAACTGGGCCGCCGCCGCCGAGGCCTATCAGGAACTGACCCAACAAGCAGACGAGGACGAGAACTTAGCAGTTTGGGAGAAAAAGTTGGCTGAGGCGCGCGCCGAACAGGATTTGGCCGAACTGTTTGCTGAGGGTGCAACTGCGTTAGCGGAACGGAATTATACGCGTGCGCAAACCGCTCTGAAAAAAGTAGTAGACCAACGCCCCGATTACCGTAATAACGGCCAAACCGCCGAGCGGCTGTTACAACGCGCTATCACCGAAGATAAACAAGAATATTCGTGGCCAACTCTGATCACAGCATTGAAGTTGCTTACCATTCAGTTTTGGCAACTTTTTGAAAAACGGGTGCCTCTTCGTATTCGAGCCGGGGTATTCGCAATCTTACTAGTGGTTGGCATCGGCTTTTGGGTGGTTGTGGGCTGGATAGCGTACAGTGCGTTTATGCCGCCCAACACCAGCACGCCCACCCGCACCACGGAAGCCACCAATGCCGAAGTTTCCACTCCGCCGCAAGAAACCGCCGTAACCCCTGCGCCCGGCACCACGGTTGCGCCCACCGTCCCCACCGAACCACCCACGCCAGAAGCCACGCCCACGTTCACACCGCCTCCGCCGCAAATCCTGCAACCGAACAATGTGGAGCAGATTGCTCCCTTGGCCCGCTTGGGCAAAGGCGCAGTGTTGCAAGCCGTTTACTCGCCGGATGGCCGCTTGCTGGCCGTCACCGGTTCACTCGGAATTTATTTGTATGACGCCCAAACGTTGGAAGAACTAAGCCTGACGGAAACGCGCTTCCGCGATAGTTTGGCGTGGGCGCCGGATGGACAAACGCTGGTTTCCGCCTCAGTGAATGAATCCGTAGTGCAACGCTGGCAAGTGGTGAATAATGCGTTGGCTTTACAAGGCTCGCTGTTGGGCCATACGGTGGGCGTACGCGCGCTGGCGTTTGATGGCGCTGGCCGCCTGGCCGCGGCGGGCTTTAGCAAAGAGCTGAGCTTGTGGAATGTGGGGGATGATCAACGGGCGCGCGTTTTCCCTATTGATGGCGAAGCAGAGAGTTTGGCGTTTTCCCCAGATGGGCAGTGGCTGGCGGTGGGCCGCAAAGACGGCGTAATACGGGTCTTTAACACCAACGCGCAAGATATTGAGAGCCAAAGATTTACGGAGCATACCGGTGAAGTGCGCGCCCTGGCCTTTTCGCCGGATAGTCAATGGCTGGCCTCCGGTGGGCATAGTGATAATTTGGTGATTGTGCGTAACGTGACGACGCGCGAGGAAGTGGCCCGTTGGGAAACTTTCAACGGCAACCCAGTGCGCGCCCTCAGCTTTGCGCCGGATGGTGAACGCTTAGCGGTGGGTTCTTTTGTGGCGGTAGAAGTGTTCGCTTTATCTAATCCCCAAGCGCCGGCCGTCTGGAAGCAATTGGCCTTGGATATTTCTAGCCTTACCTTTTCTCCAGATGGGCAGACTCTAATCACCACGGCGCACGATGGCGTTTTGCGGCAGTGGCAAGCGGCGAACGGCGCGGGGCTTGAAACGCGCGTGGACTTTGTGCCTGCCATCAAGAGCATAACCTTTGCGCCAGATGACGGCCAGCTAGCCACCGGCCATGACGATGGTTCAACGCGGTTATGGAATTTGCGCGACTCGTCTCCACGCCTCACGCTCAATCAAAATCTCATTACGCCCGCCACCCGCGCACTCGCCTTTTCCCCGGATGGGACTGTGCTTGCGACGGGTGATTATCAAAAGCTCAAAGTGTGGCAGGCAGCAGATGGCGCTTTGCTCCATGAATTAACCGGCTTTAATAACTCGGTGTACGCCGTGGCTTTTTCACCGGATGGCGCTTGGTTAGCCGCCGCCTCGGAAGATGGCCTTGTGCAGGTGTGGGATATGGCCCAACTGGAAAACCCGCCTGCGCTTCAGCACAGCGCCGGAGACCCTGTCCGTTCTCTCGCTTTCTCCGCCGATGGGCGTTACTTGGCCGCCGGGTTGCTGAGCCGCGTGCAAGTGTGGCAAACGGGCGTTTGGGGTGAAGTGCTTTATGAGCTAAGCGCTGAAGGCTCAGATGCGGTGATTGCGCTGGCGTTTTCGCCGGACTCTCAAATTCTGCTTACAACATCAGAAGAGACGGACTTAATTCAACGCTGGAGTCTGGCAGATGGTGAACGTCTCGAACCGGTGAGCATGGCGGGTGAGATTGGCACCCTGCTCAGCGCGGCCTTTTCGCCAGGCGGGCAATTACTCGTCGGCGGTATCTCGGAAGGCGCAGTAGTGGTTTGGAATGCAACCACCGGGGAACAACTGGGGCTTTTGAATGGGCACTTGGGCGCAGTCTATGCTGTAGCCTTCTCGTCAAATGGCCGCTGGCTGGCCTCCAGCGGAAATGATGGCACTTTGCGGCTGTGGGGCGTTCCAGCCGCCGCGCCCTAATGGTTTGACGCTCCATGCGTCCTTATGGTACGATTATGGCTCGCTGGTGACAGCGTTTTTTTATTGAATTAATTAAAGGAGCATCCCATTACCGTCTCGGCTTCTGACTATCGGATTAATGAACAAATCAATGTTCGGGAAGTGCGTGTGATTGGCCCGAATAATGAAAATGTAGGGGTGATTCCCACTTTTGAAGCCTTGCGCATGGCCCGTGACGCCGGCAAGGACTTAGTGGAAGTCAGCCCGAACACTTCGCCGCCGGTTTGCCGCATTTTGGACTTTGGAAAATTCCTTTACGAGAAAACCAAAAAGGAAAAAGAAGCCAAAAAGGCGCAAAAAGTCATCGAAGTTAAGGAAATCCAAATCCGGCCCAAGAGCAATGAATTCCACACCGGCCTGAAAGTGCGCGATGCGCGCCGCTGGTTGGAAGAAGGCAAGAAGGTGCGGGTGCGGGTGAAGTTCCGAGGCCGTGAGATTACCCACTCCGATTTAGGGATTGAAGACTTGCGTGAAATTGCGCAAGGTTTGGCGGATGTGGCGATTGTGGAACAACAGCCGATGATGGAAGGGCGCACCATGCTAATGCTGTTAGCGCCTAACCCGAAGCGACCCAAGCCCGCCGCCGCGCCCGGCCCTAAGAAGGAAAAAGCAGTTGAGGCGCAATCCGGCCCGCCCGTAGAAGCGGAAGCGACCACGGAGTAAGGTTTTATCGCCAGCACCGGGGCAGAACGCAAGCCCCGGTGAATTTTGTCTAAAACTAAGAACGGTTTGAGTGAGAACCCATTGCCAAACTGGATGGGTTGTAAAGGAGTACGACTGTGCCGCGTAAATCAACCAAAACGACCAAGTACAAGCTGAAGACGCACAAGGCTACGGCCAAGCGCTTCCGCGTGACGGGCAGTGGCTTGCTGGTGCGCACCAAAAAAGGCAAGAGCCACCTGCGCCGCCGCACGCCCAAGCGCACCAAGGCGCTCTTCACCGAGATGTTGCCAGTGAAGGGCAAAAAGCTGGTTAAGCGCATCAAGCGTCTCGCGCCGTATATGCAACGGTTTGACGATAAGAGTTCTACGTAGTTATCAGTGAGCGGTAAACAGTTAACTGTTCACTGCTCACCGTTTTAGCGCAGGCTGTTCTCGGCAGGAACTCACATTTGTGGGCCGGGAAGGGTTTGCAGGAGTAAGTTCCCATGCGTGTTAAAGGTGGTATTGTTACCCGCCGCCGCCACAAGAAAATTCTTAAGTGGAGCGAAGGCAAACGAGGCGCGTATCATCGTTTGTTCCGCCGCGCGAATGAGGGCATGTTGCACGCCTTCTTCTATGCCTGGCGTGACCGCCGCAACCGCCGCCGCGATTTACGCCGGCTGTGGATTGCGCGCATTAACGCCGCCGCGCGCGCCAACGGCCTGAGCTACAGCAAGCTGGTGGACGCGATGAAGAAAGCCAACATTACGCTTGACCGCAAAGCGTTGGCCGATATTGCCGTGCGCGACGCCGCTGGTTTTAGCGCCATTGTGGCCGCCGCGACGGGCAAATAGGCTCCTTAACAACTCTTGCGCAAGAAAAACCGCATCCGCCAGGGTGCGGTTTTTTGTTTTGCAACCTGCAATGGTCGTATAATTCTTTCCGTGTCTATGCCGATTGCTCAGTTTACCCTTCCCACCGGTCAAACAATTTCTCTCTTTCAGGGGGACTTAACGGAAGAGCCTGTGGATGCAATTGTGAACGCGGCCAATGAACGGCTGGCGCATGGCGGCGGGCTGGCGGGAGCCATTGTGCGCAAGGGCGGGCCAGAGATACAGGCCGAGAGTGATGCATGGGTCCGGCAAAACGGCCCAGCGAAGCATGATAAAGCGGCGCTCACTGGCGCAGGCCGTTTGCCGTGTAAGTTCATCATTCACGCTGTGGGGCCAATGTGGGGCAGTGGGGATGAAGACGCCAAGCTCCGCGCCGCTTACACTGCCGCGCTACAAGTGGCTGACGCGCAAAATTTCACCTCCGTTGCGTTCCCGTCCATCAGCACCGGCATTTTTGGCTTCCCCGTGCAACGCGCCGCGCCGCTGGCCGTGCAAACGGTAATAGATTTCTGCACTACGCACCCAACCTGCGCCCTGCGCGAGATACGGTTCACGATGATTGATGCGCCAACAGTAGAAGTATTCAAACGCGAGTTTGAGAGACGGCAGAGTAAAACTTGATGCGTGAAAGCCGTCTCACTTGTGCGCATATCACGTTTCACGTTTACGCATGATTACGTCCCCTGCCAACCCTACCCTGAAACTTATTCGCGCTTTGCAGAGCAAGCGCCGGGCGCGGGAAAATGAAGGCGCATTTGTGATTGAAGGCCCACGCTTGTTGGAAGAAGCGGCGCGGGCAGGTGTGACGCCGCGCACCATTCTACATACGCCAAATTTGGATGAGCGTAGCCTAGCCATCATCCGCTCGCTCCCCAGTGCGCCAACGCAAACAGTTACGCCCGCGCTTCTCGCTTCTGTTTCGGAAACAGAGTCGCCGACTGGTCTGTTGGCAATTGTTCCCTTTCCGTCGCCTACCGCCCTTCCTCCATCGTCATTTTCACTTGTGCTTGATGGTATTGCTGACCCGGGCAATTTGGGGACTCTGCTCCGCACCGCAGAGGCGGCAGGTGTGGCGGCGGCGTACCTCATGCCGGGCACCGTGGATGCCTACAACCCGAAAGTGGTGCGGGCGGCCATGGGGGCGCACTTTCGTCTGCCGTTGCTGGAAACAACTTGGGAAGCGTTGCCTGTGGAAGCCGCTTCAGTGTGGGTGGCGGATTTGGCCGGGGAAACTTACACGCAAGTCAATTGGCGCGCGGCGCAGGCCATCATTATTGGCTCAGAGGCGGATGGGCCGAGTGAAGCCGCCCTCACTTTCACCCCTAACCGCGTCACTATCCCCATGCCGGGCCGCGCCGAATCACTGAATGCCGCCGTAGCCGCTGGCATCCTCCTGTTTGAAGCCGCTCGCCAGCGTTCGGCTTCATAAATTCGCTAATAATGAACTCCGCGCCGCGTGAAAGTTATCTGCGTTTGTTTGGGCGCTTCTTGCGTTTTGGCTTGCTGGCGTGGGGTGGGCCGGTGGCGCAAATTGCCATGCTCCGGCAAGAGCTGGTGGATGAAGAACATTGGGTGACGAATGAGCGCTTTAACCGCGTGCTAGCGGTGTACCAGGTTTTGCCCGGCCCGGAGGCGCATGAAATGTGCGTGTACTTTGGCATGTTGGCGCGCGGGCGGCTGGGCGGCATTTTAGCCGGCTTAGGTTTTATGCTCCCCGGCCTGCTAGGCATGTTGGCGCTCTCGTGGTTCTACGTTACCTACGGCCTCGCCTCGCCGTTCTTCGCCGGAACATTCTACGGATTTAAGCCCGCCGTGGCCGCCCTCATCGTTCGTGCCGTGCATCGCCTCGGTCAGCATGCGCTCACCAACCGTTGGCTGTGGGGTTTGACGGCGGCGGCGTTTGTAGCTCAGGGGGTGGGCGTAAATTTTCTGCTTACGCTGGTTTTGGCTGGGCTGGCTTACGCGGCCATAAAACGCCAAACGCCTGCGCCCGCCGCTCTGCTGATGTGGCCGCTCAGCATTACCTTACAAGCCACCGCCGCACCCTCCGCGCTGATTCTGTTTTTGTACGGCTTACGCACCGGCTTGCTTACTTTCGGCGGCGCGTACACGGCAATCCCTTTTCTTCAGCAAGATGCGGTGGTGGTGGGCGGCTGGATGACGAACGCGCAATTTTTAGATGGGCTGGCGTTGGGCGGCATTTTGCCCGCCCCCCTCATCATTTTTGGCACGTTCGTGGGATACCTCGGTGCTGGTTTGCCGGGTGCGCTGGCTATCACACTGGGCATTTTTCTGCCCGCTTTCGCTTTCACCCTCATCGGCCATGAGCCAATTGAACGCTTGATTGAAAATACCACCACGCATGCTTTTTTGGATGGCGTGACGGCCGCCGTGATCGGCCTCATCGCCTTTACGGCGCTGGGCTTACTGCGAGAAGCTATCCCAGATATTCCCACCCTAATTATTTTTGCGTTAGCCCTGTTCACGCTCTATCGCTGGAAAGCCAAAGCGGCGGTGGCCGCGGTGATGCTCGGCGCGGGTGTGCTGGGGCTGTTGCTGATAGGACTATGATGCTGACGCCGGATGGCCGCTGGTTGATGGCCACGCGCATGGTGCGGATGTTTGCTTACGGCCTTGTTTCCGTGGTGCTGGCGTTATATTTAGCCGCCGCCGGCCTCACCGAAAATCAAATTGGCCTCCTACTCACGTTGACGTTGATTGGGGATACGGTGATTGCGCTCTGGCTAACGGCGCGCGCTGACCGCGCCGGGCGGCGCAGAACTTTGCAAATGAGCGCCGGGCTGATGATTTTGGCCGGCGGCGTGTTGGCGCTGACGCAGAATTATGGGCTGGCCCTGCTAGCGGCCACGTTAGGCGTGCTCAGCCCCAGCGGCGGTGAAGTGGGCGCGTTTTTGCCGGTGGAGCAAGCCGCCCTCACGCAAACTATTGCAGATGAAAAACGCACCTCGGCGCTGGCCTGGTATCAACTGGCTGGCTCGTTGGCCACAGCGTTAGGCGCGTTGGCGGGCGGCGGCTTAGCGCAAGTTTTGCAAAACACTGGAACTGCGCCGTTGGAAAGTTACCGCGCCGTGTTAGCCGCTTACGCCGCTTTGGGCGTTTTGCTCCTCCTCATGTTTACGCGGCTTTCTAAAAATGTGGAGCCATTGGTTGCCCCATCACCCGTCACTCGTCCCCTCACGCTTGGCCTGCATCGCTCGCGCAACATGGTGTTCAAGCTGTCTGCGTTATTTGCGTTGGATGCGTTTGGCAGTGGGTTGGTGGTGCAGAGCTTCTTTGCGTATTGGTTCTATGTGCGCTTCGGCGTGGAGCCAGCCATGATTGGCAGTATTTTCTTCGGCGTGAATTTCTTGAGCGGCCTTTCGGCTCTGGCGGCGGTTTGGTTAGCAAAGAAAATTGGCCTTATCAACACCATGGTGTTTACGCATTTACCTTCCAATGTGTTGCTGATGCTGGTGCCCCTGATGCCCACTTTGCCGCTGGCGGTTTTGTTATTGCTCGTGCGTTACAGCATCTCGCAGATGGATGTGCCCACGCGGCAAAGTTATACGTTGGCCGTGGTGGAGCCGGATGAGCGCTCGGCGGCCAGCGGCGTAACCAGCGTGGCGCGCACAGTGGGAGCGGCGTTTGCGCCGTCACTCACGGGCGCACTCTTGGCCAACCCCCTCCTCGCCAGCACCCCGTTCTTTCTGGCAGGCGCACTCAAAATAATTTATGACCTCAGTCTATGGCGGAGTTTTAGGGCGCTAAAGCCACCGGAGGAAATAGGGAAGTAGAGAATTGGTTATTGCTGGCCGTTCACTGTTTACTGCTCACGGTTCGCAATCAGCAATCAAAATCCGTAATCTCAAATTTCTATTGGCTTACTCAACGTCTCCACCAACAAACGCACGCAAGCTTCTACATCGCGCAAATCTACCATTTCGCTGGGCGTGTGTAAGTGGCGGGTGGGGATGGAGACACAGCCGGCCGGCATACCGCCGCGTGAAATTTGCATCGCCGCCGCGTCCGTAGTGCCGCCTTCCAAAATCTCAAGCTGATAAGGAATTTTGGCCGCTTTAGCCCGTTGCACCAATAAATCTTTGATGCGCGGGTCGGCCAACATGCCGCCATCCCGCACTTTAATGGCCGCGCCGCCGCCAAGGCTCACTGCCATCTTGGGGCCGTTGGGCGTATCGCCGGTGCGCGTCACATCCACCGCAATGCCAAAGTCAGCTTCCACGCCAAAGGCCGCCGTGGCCGCGCCGCGCAGGCCCACTTCTTCTTGCACGCTAAATACAAAGGCCACCTCGTGCGCCGGTTTCTTTAGCCGCCGCATGACTTCAATCAAAATGGCTACACCAATTCGGTCATCCAAACTTTTTGCTGTGATGCGGTGTTCGCTCAGCTCTTCCATAGGGCGGGAGAAGCCACCCGCCGCGCCCACGCTCACCGGGCATTCGGCTTTGGACGTGACGCCGAAATCAATAAACAAATCTGCAAGCACAGGTTGGCGGTTCATATCCTCACGGCGGGCATCAATGCCAATCACGCCTACTGCGCCGTTGGCAAAGCGCACACGCCCGCCCACGCACGTCAGCGGACTCACGCCGCCGATGTTCAGCAAACGCGCAAAACCGCGCTCATCAATGTGGGAAACAATCACGCCAATCTCATCCATGTGCGCGGAGAGCATCACCCGTTTGGCGTTTTTATCTTTGGCTTTGTAAGTGGCAATTAAGTTGCCCAACGCGTCCACCGTCACTTTATCGGCCAGGCTATCAATTTCTTCGCGCACCAATTCGCGCACTTGGCCCTCATGGCCGGAAGGGCCGTAGGCTTCAACGAGTTTTTTAATCAAAGGTTTCATGTTTTTTCCACGAAGCACACGAAGGGTCACTAAGTTTCTTCGTGCAACTTTGTGACCTTCGTGGAGATAACTTATGGCGCTAAACGTACCATCTGCCATGCTTCACCGGCGCGCTGATACAGCAAACGGTCATGCAAACGGTGCGGGCGGCCTTGCCAAAATTCAATCTCGTTTGGAATAAGCCGGAAGCCGCCCCAATAAGGTGGGCGTTCTGGCATGCGGCTCGCGTGTTCGCGCCGGAAATTTTCAAACTGCGCTTCCAGCGCGGCGCGGCTGGGCAGGGGCTGGCTTTGGTGTGAGGCCCACGCGCCCAAACGCGCCTCCAGCGGGCGCACATTGTAGTAAGCATCGCTCTCTTCGGCGCTCACCTGCGCCACCGTACCCGTGACGCGCACCTGCCGGTGTAACGGTTGCCAGTGAAACACCAGCGCCGCGCGCGGATTGGCGGCCAGCTCGCGGCCCTTGCGGCTTTCGTAATTCGTAAAGAACGTAAACCCACGCGCGTCCACGCCCTTGAGCAGAACGATGCGGGCGGAGGGTGCGCCGTCCGGCGTGGCGGTGGCCAGCGTCATGGCGTTAGGCTCCTCAATCCCTGCGCTCACCGCTTCCTCAAACCACTTAGAAAACTGCGCCAGCGGGTCTGCGGCCACATCGGCTTCGTTCAGGCCAACTGCTTCATATTCACGGCGGAGTTCAGCGAAAGTTTTTAGCATTTGCGCCCAAAGTATACTGTGCTTTTAAATAAACAAAACCTACTCGCGGCAGGCTTTGTCAGCAAATTCCAGGAAAGCGTTTGATTAGAGGGCGGTGTTGGCCCAGCGCAATTGCTGTAGATAAGGCTTTAGTAGCAAGCGTTTCAATCGTGTGGAAGGTCTCTAAAGCGTTAGCCTCAGGGGGAATGCGGGTCAGTTCCACATGATAAGCACGGTTATTTGGAAAAACTAACGTAGGGGTTCCGAAAACGCTGAATTTACGAATAGCTTCTTGATGGCTCTTGTGAATCTTGCGAACCAATTCTGGGTCACGCCATGCTGTCTGGAAACGATCAACTTCTAGATTGACTTGTTGAGCTACGTCTAATAACGTCCGCTGGTCACCTAATTCACGGAGCTGTTCATGAACAGCCCCCTCCAAAGCCGCATGAAAACGTTGAAAGGCTTCTGCGCCTTGCTGACGGGCGGCCTCAGCGGCCATAAAGCCACGCAATTCTGAATTGGCTGTCTCCCAGTTACGCGCCCAATACTCATGCGCATTATCTATTTGAATGGCGAACGGGCGCCACTTACTGAGCAGGGTTGGGGTTTGTTGCTGAACTTGTTGAAGCCACGCAAATGTGAGGTAAGAATCTCGGCAGGCGTAGCTATAAAAAACATCAAGCTTCATGCAAAATCAATGAGACGGAGCTGGAGCTGAAACGTTGGCTAGCAGAGGTAGATGTGTTTCCGCTACAACTTTATCTAGATGTTCGTCACCACCCGTGAGGATTAGTTTCTTGAGCGCTTCTTTATCTTCGTGTGCTTCTAGCAAGGTGGTGCGTAGAATTTCTTTTGCACCCTCGCCGCCCGTTAAGCGCAACCAAAGCGGCCCACTGTTGGCTTCAATTTCTAGCTCAAAGTTGAAAAAGGGGCAACATAACCGCTCGTTCTCAATGAACTTGGCTAACGCCATAAACACCCCCGGCTCGTTTAAGAAGCGGATGGCGTAACCGGCGGGCAATTCCTGTACTTCTTGCGCGGTTCGGAAAAGTTGCGGTGCTGTGAGAATGTGTTCCTCACGGGCCAAAGCAGGGATAGCTGTTAAGTCACAAGCCAATGGTTGATTATCAGTTGGGGTAATGTCCATGCGATATCACCTATGAATGTTCTACTTTCGCGGTAGAGGGTGAAATTGGTTGATTCTCAAGTCTGTGATTGGGCTTTGCACTATGTTTCTGATTCAACCAACGGAAACCCAGTACAAAACTAATGATAGACACCAACGTGAGCCCACCATAAACCCAACCCAAATTGGCAGAAAGCCAAACAGCGAGGGGAGTTTCAGCTAACAACGCCAAGCCTAACGGCACAATTAAAGGGGTGCAACATGGGCTAGTGATGCAAGCAATGGTAAACATCAAGCCACCCCGAATTTTTTGCCACATCGTTATCTCCTGTTTTGAATTTGTAATTGATTTAGAAGCATTGAACGCTTTCGGTTTGGCTTCAGACGTACACCCACACGTACTCGCTTGGCCGGGAATAGGCAACTTACACGTACTACCACATTCGGTTGAAACGGAACTAGCGTTAGACATTGGATACTTCCTCACGTTGAATAGAAATGTGCCCATTGTCGGAATGGGTAGTGATGAGGTAACACACGCACTGCTCGTCGCATTTTTTATCAGGCGCCAAATTTGCCCCCTCGCTTTGAATACGGCTGAGGGTATCGCGTAAAGCTAATAAATCGGCTATACGCCGGTCAATTTCTGCTAAGCGCTGGTCTACAGAATCTAATACCCGTTGGCAGGGGAGTGTGCCTTCATCCCGCGCGGTGAGAAATTCCGTGATATCCGCCAAACTAAACCCAAGACTGCGCGCACTCCGAATAAAGCGCAAACGTTCAGCCGTGGCGGGTGTATATTGCCGATAATTGTTGGCCGCGCGTTGCGGGCTGGGCAGTAGGCCAATCGATTCGTAATACCGAATGGTTTTAGTGGGTACGCCAGTAAGTTGCGAGAGAGTTTGAATCAACATGGCTAATTACTCCAGACTGTACACCTTCCAGTCGCTGGAAGGTCAAGCCCCAATTTTGGGTGAGTGCTAGCTTGTCCACAAGGGCGTGAAGCTACCCAATAAATTATGGTGAACGAGGAGGATTTATGGGGAACTGATAACAGAAAGCCAGAGGATCATCTCTGCTTACAATTTGGGCGTTTCACAGATACTTCAAAACCTTCCTGCCCTATGCGCTCACCCCTTCCTCAAACCACTTCGCAAACTGCGCCAGCGGGTCCGCGGCCACCCCGGTTTCGTTCAGGCCAATAATCTCATGTTCGCGGCGAAGTTCAGCGAAAGACGCCTTTTCTACGGTTCCTTTGCTTGTGTGGAAGAAGCGTTGGATTGCTTTTTGCCATAAGAAGCAATCCAAATTAATATATCAACCGTTATTGCGCCGAAGAGTAGTAGGAGAATTAGACCCAATCCCAAAGTGTTGTAAGAGCTATCAAGAGGTTGGATGTTTATTTGTGTAGGCAGATTTATATAATCTTTGGCAACATTTATGATGCTAGCTATTGTGTATAAATATCCGATGCAAATTAATGTCCACGCAAAAGCATTACCTCGCTTCTTGGCTTTCTCCCAAGTTCCAATGATTGCATAGGCGAATAAACTCAAGTTGGTAAAGACGCGGATTAGTGATTTTAGCCATTCTGGAATTTGATGTTGAATAGTTGACCAATTCCAAGAAACATATACGCTCCCTAACAAGAAGGCCCAAACTCCTAACGAAATAAAGTAATGTAGGGGCGGTTTAGAAGTAGTTGGCTTAGAGCTATTCATTTTCTTTTATTGAAGAAAACTAACGATTCCTAATATTGGCTGATAAATTTCCCATCCCACTCGCTCAGCGCCGCGCTGAGTAGTTTCACGCTGTTGCGCCAATCTTCTAGGCGGGCGTGGGCGGCGGCGGTGTGCAGGTAGCGGCCCGGCACGCTCACGCTGACGCTGGGGATGCCGGCGCGCGAAAGGTGAATGGCCCCGGCATCGGTGCTCCCGCCGCCCGGCTGGCGCATTTGGTAGGGGATTTTCCTGCCCGCCGCCAAACCTTGTAAATAGTTAATCAAACGCTGGTCATGAATCGTGCTGGCATCACTGGTGTAAATGGCCGGGCCAAAACCCACGCGCGTGTTATACGTCACGTTCTCGCGCTCATCCAGTGAGTGGGGCAAATCATTGGCGGGGGTGCAATCTAGCGCGAAGGCGGCGGCGGGGTTGGTGGCGAAGGCGGCCACTTTTGCGCCGCGCAAACCCACCTCTTCTTGCACGGTGAAGGCCGCGTGCAGTTCACATGGGTATGGGCCGCCCTTCAGCAATTCCACCAGCGTGGCGCAACCGAGGCGGTCATCCAGCGCTTTGCCGCGCAAGGTAACGCCGCCCAACACCTCCAACTCGGTGGCAAAGGTGCCGCGCTCGCCTAGCTTCACCAGCCGCTTGGCCGCCTCGGCGCTTTCCACGCCAATATCAATCCGCAAAGAGCGGGCGGGCACCACGCTCAGACGTTGTTCAGCGTTGAGCACGTGCACCGGGGCCGCGCCGATGACGCCGGGCACGCGGTTGGGGCCAATCAGCACCGGCTTGCCCAACCACGCGCGGTCATCCACACCGCCCACTACGTTGAACTTAAGGCCGCCGTCAGAATCAAAGCCGGAAACCATGAAGCCCACTTCATCCATGTGCGCGTCCACCAGCACGCGGGGGGCGTTGCGCTTTTTGGATTTCTTTACCGCCAGCACATTGCCCAACGCATCTACCTTCACTGAATCAGCATAAGGCCGGATAGCTTCTAGGATGAGTTTGCGCACCGCGCCCTCCTCGCCGGAAACGGCCACAGCGTTGGAGAGTGAGCGAAGAAGTTCAAGTTCTGGAGGATTTTTAGGCCTGGGCATAGCAACGTGAAGCGTAAAGCATGAAACGTGATGAGCCGCTACGTTTCACGCATCATGTTTCACCTACTCTTCTAAATTGAACTTAGATAAATCGGCAGTTAGTGAACCAATAAACTCGGCCAGCAGGCGGCCTGTGCGTTGAACATCTTTTACGGAAACAACTTCCACGGGCGTGTGCATGTTGCGGAGCGCAATGCCAACCACCGCCGTTGGGATACCTTCCCGCGCCACTTGAATGGCAAAAGCGTCCGTGCCAGAGTGCGTGGCCATCGGCTCAAGGCTGTAACTCATCTCTAAACGTTCGGCGGTGGCTTTGAGGGCGGCGTGCACTTTGGGATGAATGTTGGGGCCAAAGCCTAGCACCGGCCCTTTGCCTAACTCAAACATTCGGTCACTGTGTTCGCGCGCGCCGGGGCCAACGCCCCACGTTACATCAATCACCACCGCCAACTGCGGTTGAAGGGCAAAAGCAGATGTCATCGCGCCGGCCAAGCGTGTTTCTTCTTGAACGGTGGCCACTGCCACCACATCCCACAAGTGCGGCGTGGTTTGTAGTTCTTCTAGGCAGGCCGTCACCGCGGCTACCGAGGCGCGATTATCCAGCCGATTGGCGGCCAGCAAACCGCCGTTCAATTCCACAGGCGGCTGGGCAAAAGAAATCACATCGCCCAACTGCACCTGCTGGGCCAATTGTTTGGCGGGCAGACCGCAATCTACCAATAACTCCGTTACCGGCGTAGCGCCTTCGCGGTTGGCTTTGGGCAAAAGAAAACTGGCCGGGGCCACCACGGTGCCGGGTAAATCACGGCGGCCATGCACTGTTACCGGCTGGCCCGGCATCACGCGCGCATCAATGCCGCCTACAGAGGTGACGCGCAGAAATTCAGCTTCAATATTCGTCACCATTAACCCAATGGCGTCTATGTGCGCGGCCAACATCAGCTTGGGCCGTTGGCCTTGGCCGTTGCCGTGCTTGGCGGCCCACAGTGAGCCAAGATTATCGGTGTGCAGTTCGCTCACGAGCGGCTTCCAAGCTTTGGCAATGGCCGCCCGCGCGCGGTCTTCATAGCCGGAGATGCCGGGAACCGCGCACAAAGTCTTGAGGTGAGCGAGCAAGTCCATGTTAGGGCGTGTTGGTGGGTGTGGGCGTAAAGGTGGGCGTATCGGTGGCTGGCGCAACGGTGGGCGTTGGCGAGGCCGTTTCGGTGGGAGTGGCTGGCGCAGAGGTTGGCGTCAGGGTGGGGGTTTCAGTCACGGTGCTGGTGCTGGTGACCGTAGGCGTAAGCGTGCCAGTGGCCGTCAGCGTGGCTGTAGGCGTCCATGTAAATGTAGCTGTGGGTGTGTTGGTGGGTGTGTTGGTAGGCGTGCGGGTGGGCGGCACAAACTGTGTGGGCGTGCCTTGCAAGGTGCCGGTTGGTGCGCCGGGCGTGTTGGTGGGAATAATTTCGGTGGGCGGCGCTAGGGTGGCCGTTGGGATAACGATGGGCGTGAGAATAGCGGTGACGACTACGGTGGGCGGCAAGGTGGCCGTCATCCGGGGCGGCTGGTTGCCATCTGGGCTGAGGGCTAACGCCATAAAGCCGATACAGTAAAACGGCAACGTAGCCAGGATGATAAGAATTGCGATGGTGTAAGTGCGTTGTCGCGCAGGGTCTAAGCCGTGCATGTTCATTGAGCGGTTACCTTACCCAGAATTAGCTGTAGTGATGTGCTTGCTCATCACAAATTGCTCATCCACCGGGGGGTGCGCGAGATAATAGCAGAGAGTGAGGAAAGAGACAAAACTACCCCGCGAGTATCGGCGGCGGTCACAGGCCGCCGGGCCAGGACAGCTAACAGCGCATTGGGCCTATGATTGTCACCTGCGCCTCAATCGCCCACATCTTTCAAGTATGCATCAAAAAATGTAATGGTGCGCGTCATGGCCGTCACAAAAAAGCCGGAGAGGTTATGGTTATCGCCCTCGTAGGTGTAAAACTCTACCGGTTTGTTGGCGGCTAGCATTTGGTCGTACAACACTTGGGAGGCCGCCAGCGGCACCGATTCATCCGCAGTGCCATGATGCAATTGCACCGGGCCGGAAATGTCTGAAAGGTAGCTGTTGGATGAGATGGCGTTCCAAAAATCCGGGTTTTCCTCCGGCGTGCCGAATTGTTGAATCCAAGCTCCTCGCCAGCCGCGGGCAAAGGGCGGGGTGCCTGTGGGGGTGGCTAGGCCGGTGTTGCGCGCAAACAAATCCGGGTAAGGGGCCACCACGCCGGCCCAAATCACGCCCACCTTAATGTCCGGGTCAATCACCATGGAACGCAGGGTGAGGTAGCCGCCCATGGAATGCCCCCACATCCCAATTCGTTGTGGGTCTGCCTCCGGGAAGCGTTTGAGCGAGGCCGTTGCGTTGAGCACATCCGTGAGGTAACCGGGGTTGCTATACGCGCCGCTGGCCTCGCCCTCAGATTGATCATGCCCGCGATAATCCGAACGAAAGACGATATAGCCACTGCGCGCTAAATTATCTACGTAGGCGATATAGCGTTCGGTGGTGCGGTACACATCCGGCGGGATGTAACCATGATTGAATACGATCACGGGCCAGCCGCTGGCTGGGCGTTCACCATTGGGAATGGTCAACAGCCCGTAAATCTTCAGCCCTTCCGATAAATAAGAGGCATAAAAGCGCCGATAGTTGATGCCCGGCTCCAATTCTGCTTCCAGTATGATGTCACTGCCGGGGTACTCGGTTTGCCGGAGCGCTTCAATCATCATGGGGTGCAGGGTGGGGGTGGGCGTAAACGTGATGGTGGGTGAGGGTGTAACTGTGGGGGTATGGCTGGGCGTGAGTGTGGGCGGGGCGCTCGGCGTGGCGGAAGGCAAAATTGCCACCGCGGTGGGCGTTGGCGTTGCAGGCCCGGTTTGGGTGCACGCCGCCAGCCATAGAGTCGTCAGGGCAGTCAATGAAAGTTTGAGATTAAGATGCATAAAGGATACTCCACGGCGTAGACAAAAATCACGGCCCACAAACTGCGGGCCGTGAGAGTGTACTGGGTGGAGATTAAGGCTAGAGAAGTTTATGGGCCAAATGAGCCGCCGAGGAATTGCGACGCCACCGCGAGGATAATAATCAGACCACACCCGCACACGGTAATCACCCCACAGCCAATGCCTACGGGCAAGGCCCAACTGGGCAAGCCGCCGCCGCCTGCCTCTGGTGCGGGCGGCGTGGAAGTTGGGAGGCTAAAGGCGGCGGGCGTGCTTTGCGGCGTGGGCGGCACAGCCTGATGGACAGGCTCATTCACGGGTAGTTCTGGCAAACTATAGTTGCTGGCCAACATAGTGGCGTCGGCCTCGCCCACCACCTTGTATTCCACTTCTACCGTATCGCCCATACCAATCACATCTCCGGGGCGCAGGAGCACCGAACCGGTGAGCCGCTGACCGTTGACGAAGGTGCCATTCGTGCTGTTGAGGTCTTCAATCTGATAGCCGTGGGCTTGCTGGGTAAACTTAATATGCTGGCGCGAAACCTCCGCGTCATTAATCACCAGATCATTCTTCACATCGCGGCCTAGCGTCATCTCTGCGCGCGCAAGCTCATACACTTTGCCGGGCATTGGCCCCTTGCGCATGGTCAATTGAAAACGGCGTTCCGCCATACACGTAACTCCTTCAAATGGGTGGTGGGTTGGATAAGGCCATTTTATAAGTTTGGCCGCCAGCCCCCATTATCGCTTACGGACGCGAAGCCGCAAGCCCTTCACTTCTAAAACTTCAACCTTATCCCCTACCGTCAAAGAGCCGGATTCTGGCTCTACCGTCCACAACTCACTGCCCACCTGAGCCGAGTCGCCGGTGCGCATTTCACCCGTTTGGCCGATGAGCACCTGCGAACCGGTGATCACTGGGCGACGGATGGAGCGCAGGGCAACGACTAAAACCACTAACGATAAACCGGCCATGATGATGGACGTGACGACTACGAGGGGTACGCTCACTTGGTAAAACTCCGGCGCGGCGGAATTGAACAACACCAACGCACCGATGATTAAGGCGATGGCCCCGGCCAGTGTGAGCGCGCCAAACGTGGTAGGTGTGGCAATTTCCGCCACAAACAGGCCAAAGGCCAATACAATAAGAATTAAGCCAAACCAGTTAACGGGCAAGGTGCCAATGCCGTAAAACGCTAAGAGCAAACACGCCACGCCCACCAGTCCCGCCACCCAGCCGCCCGGCGTGCGCAATTCAATGATGATAAGTAAGTTGCCCAACGAAAGCAGGATGAAAACGATGTTGGGGTCGGCAAGCAAATCCAACACTTGTTCAATCAACGTCATCGGCGCTTCATCCACCAGCAAACCGCTGGTGAGCAGAGTGCGCGTTTCGCCTTGCACCCACACGGTGCGTTCGTCCAACTGCCGCACTAAATCCGGTAAATCGTTCGCGATAAAATCTATCAGCCCAGCGGCCTGCGCTTCGTTGGCCGTCACGGCCCGCGCTTTATCAATCGTTTCCTCGGCCAACCTCACCGCCTCCGGCCCACGCCGCTCGGCTAAAGTGCGGGCTAAAGCCATGGTGGCCTGCTTGACTTTGGCCTCCATTGTTTCATTTAAATCTTCCCCCTCACTGCTCACCGGGCTGGCCGCGCCAATGGCGGTTTCGGGAGCCATAACAGCCACGTGCCCCGCCAACGTAATCAGCGTGCCCGCACTCCCGGCAATGGCGCCGCGTGGCGCAACATATACGGCCACCGGCACGGCGCTGTTGCGGATGGCGCTCACTATCTTCTCCATCAAATCAATGGAACCGCCGGGAGTGTTGAGTTGTAAGATGATGAGAGGCGCGTTGGAATCTTCGGCCTGCGCTACCACACGCTCCAGATAAGTGAGCATCGCTGGCGTCAGAGGCCCTTCGAGAGACATCAATAAGGCATGCGGGCTGGTGGTTTGCGCGCGCGCTGTGAAGGGCCACAGCAACGCCCCAATGATTAACCACAACCGAACCAGTGTGAATACCTGTCCGTGTCTCATAATGGCCTCTTTCTGATTATACTCCCCTTAATTCTACGCAGAGCCGTGTGTGGAGTTTTACCAAGGTTTCTTTCTCTTTCAGATGCCCACCCCTTTTAACCATTTGCGAATTGCAGCAGATTTACTGGCCGCGCCCGGCTTGCCGGCAGAACTGCGCGCCCGGCTGGAAGCCGAGCAGTCTGCCTTTCTGTTGGGCAACATTGCGCCAGATGTGCAAACGCTGACGGGCCAGCCGCGGGAAGCCACGCACTTTTTTCCGGTGCCCCTCAACGGCGCGCCGCCTGCGCTCAGCCGCTTGTTTGGTTTACACCCCACGCTGGCCGCGCCACACCAGCTTCCCGCCGCGCAGGCCGCTTTTCTCATGGGTTATCTGGCTCACTTGGAATTTGACCAGCATTGGGTGCGCACCATCTTTGAGCCGGTCTTTGGCCCGGCTCAGAATTGGGGCACGTTTACCGAGCGGCTCTATTTGCACAACGCGCTCCGTTCCTATTGGGATTTTAGGGATTTGGCCGCCTTGCCCGCGGAAACAGCCCCAACCCTCAGCGCGGCGCGGCCTGCCCACTGGCTCCCATTTGTGGCGGATGTGGATTTGGCCCGTTGGCGCGATGTGATTGCAGACCAATTGCACACCGGCACGGGGGCGGAGGGCACTTTGCGCGTGTTTGCCGAGCGGATGAAGATTGATGCGGCGGATTTCCAAGCCCTCATTCACTCTCCGGCGGCGATGGCCGAGCGGGTATTTACGCGCGTGGCTTGGGCAGAAGTGCTGGCCTACCGTGAGCGGGCGTTGATGACCTCTATTAACCTCCTTACCCAATATTGGGCAGGAAGTTTGCAAATTAACACAAACAGTTTATAGTTTGAAATATGCGAGTGATTGATACTGTTCCAGCCGGCCTAACGGACTTTCTGCGCACCGGGCGTGATAAAACCAACGAAGACGCCGTCATCAAACAGTTTGAGCGGTATTTGGATGATCGCTATGTCTTGTTGCGCAACCTCACTTTGCCAGATTCAGAAGACAAGTTGGGCTTGGTGCTGGTAGGGCCAACCGGGGCGTGGCATTTGGAGTTACTGCACCTCGCCAGCCTCTCTAAAAGCGGCCCCACCTGGATGCACTGGGATCATGAACAACAAAGTATTCAGGTGGTGCAGTTTAATGAAATTGCCAACGCCGCCCGGAGCCGGTTGGCAGAATTGCGCGCCTTCCTCGCGGCAGACGGCATCCCTGCCTATCAGCTCACCATGGTGCCCCTGCTCAAAATCCCGCGAGATTTTCAGGTGCCGGGCGTAGAGCGCATGCTCTTTATGGAAGATATTGAGAAATTTGCCAGGCAAGAATTGAAGGGCGACCCGACTGGCCCAAAAGTCAATGTAAATGCCGTAGTGAGTTTGCTCACCGGCAAAGCGGAACGCACCGCCGTAATTGGCGCGCCTGTTCCCCAAACCGGGGCCACCTCCGGCGCTTGGCTCAAACGCACCTTTCCCCAATACGGCAACCTCACCGGCCAGCAATTAGTGCTAGTGGCTGGCTTTGCCTTCGTCAACCTCTGCCTGTGCCTCGTGCTAGTTTGGGCGTTATTTCTCCGCTAGCCTCTGTTCGCTCCGTTATAATGCGTCTGATACGGGAGTTTGGCGTGGGCCAACTCTGCTGTATGTTGCCGCGAATTTATTCGCCGCAGATAACCTAAGAACCCATCTACAAACCCGCCGTTTAGATACGTTTTCAAGCCCAAACGGTTCTCTACCGTAGTTTAGAGATGGGTTATACATTAATCGGAGTGTAAAGTGCGTATCCTCATCACAGGCAAAAGCGGCCAGTTGGCGCAAGCTTTGTTGGCCCGCTGGCCGCAAGCTATGGGCGTGGGCCGGCCAGAAGTGGATTTGGCACGGCCAGAATCCGTGCAGGCGGTGGTGGATGCGGCGCGGCCCGAGCTGATTGTGCACTGCGCCGCCATGACGGATGTGGACGGCGCGGCCCGTGACCCGCATGCGGCGTATTTGGCCAACGGCCTCGGCACGCAAAACGTGGCGCTGGCCGCCGAGCGCGCCGGAGCGGCGGTGGCCTACATCAGCACCAATGAAGTTTTTGATGGCGCAAAAGCAACGCCGTACACCGAATTTGATACGCCTAACCCCATCAACCCTTACGGCTGGAGCAAGCGCGCCGGCGAGTGGTTTGTGCAGAATCTAAGCCGCCGGTTTTTCATCATCCGTACTTCGTGGGTTACCGGGCGCGGGGGCCGCAACTTTGTGCATCGCATCCAGCAATTGGCCGATGAGCGCGGCGCGCTGAAAGTGGTAACCAATGAAGTGGCTTCCCCCACTTTCACCGAAGATTTGGCGGATGCTATTGTGAAGCTGGTGAACACGCACCATTACGGCATTTATCATTGCACCAATAACGGCTATTGCTCCCGCTTTGAATATGCCAAGAAAATTCTAGAGTTAAGTGGGCGCGCCCACATTCCGGTTGAACCCATCACACTGGCAGATTTTCCGCGCCCCTCCACGCCGCCGCCGTTCACACCCCTCGCCAACTTCGCCGCCGCCGCGCTGGGCATTACGCTCAAGCCGTGGGAAGAAGCGTTGAAAGAATTTCTGGAAGCGAAATGACCGGCTGACAAGGTGACCGTCACCTTGTCACCGCCTCACCCCGTCATGCGTTTTTCAGTCATCATCCCTAACTGGAACGGGGCCAAGCATTTGCCCACTTGCTTGGACTCTTTGCGCGCGCAAACGTGGCGTGATTTTGAAGTGATTGTGGCCGATAACGCCTCGACGGATAATTCTATGACGGTGCTGGCGCAATATCCGGAGGTGCACGTTCTTCGTTTAGAGCGCAACTATGGCTTTACGGGCGCGTGCAACGCTGGCCTGCGTCACGGGCGGGGGGAATTTCTCGTCTTACTCAATAATGATACAGAAACCGAGACGCATTGGCTGGAAGAAGTGGCCGCCGCCTTTGGGCGCTATCCACAAGCGGGATTTGTTGCCAGCCGGATGTTGCTATTTGATAAGCGCCATATTTTTCACGCCGCTGGAGATGTGTTTTACACCAACGGCACACCCGGCAACCGCGGTGTATGGCAAGAGGATAAAGGCCAATTTACCGAAGGGCCAGTGTTCAGCGCGAACGGTGGTAGCGCCGCCTACCGCCGGGCCATGCTAGAGCAGATTGGTTTGCTGGATGATGATTTCTACTTCTCCTGTGAAGACGTGGATTTAGCCTGGCGCGCGCAGTTGATGGGCTGGCAATGCGTGTATGCGCCGCGCGCCGTCGTGTATCATAAGCTCTCAGCCAGCGGCGGCGGCGTAACGGCTAGCTTTCATGATGGCCGTAACTTCATCTACCTGCTAGCCAAAGATGTGCCAGACTGTGTGTGGCGCAAACACTGGGCCAAAATTTTGGGCGCGCAACTCAACATCACCTGGGAAGCCCTCCGGGCATGGCGCGGAGAAGCGGCGCGAGCGCGTTTACGTGGGCAACTCGCCGGCCTGCTCAACCTGCCTAAAATGTTAGCCAAACGTCGCATGGTGCAAGCCAGCTGTACGGTTTCAGATGAGTATATCTTTTCAATTTTAAGTGAAGCGTAAAACGTGAAACGTGCTGTAAGCGAAGCGACTTTCACGTTTCACGCTCCATGCGCACAAGTTGACTGAAATTTTTCTCTCCCTCATCTTCCCAGCTCATAATGAAGAGCACCGCCTGCCGCCCTCATTGATGGCGGCCAATGCCTTCCTCGCCAAACAGCCATTTGAAAGTGAAATTATCGTGGTGGAAAATGGTAGCCAAGATTTAACGGCAGTGGTGGCGGAGGCCTTTGCGGCGGAACATCCACGCGTGCGCGTTATCCGAGAGCGCGGGCGCGGCAAAGGCCTGGCCGTGCGGCGTGGCATGCTAGAAGCGCGCGGCCAGTTTCGCTTCTTCGCGGATGTTGACCTTTCTATGCCGATTGAAGAAGTGAGCAAATTTTTGCCCCCGCAGTTGGGTGGCTTTGATGTAGCCATTGGCTCACGCGAGGCCCCCGGCGCGCGGCGTTTCAATGAACCCGCTTACCGTCACGTTCAAGGCCGGGTGTTTAGCAACTTGGTGAAGTGGTTTGCCCTGCCCGGCTTTGAAGATACCCAGTGTGGCTTCAAGTGTTTCACCGCTCACGCCGCCGAAGATCTGTTCCGCACGCAAACGTTTGATGGCATGAGCTTTGATGTGGAAGTGTTGTTTATTGCTCGGCAACGGGGCTACAAAATCCTTGAAGTGCCGATTGATTGGTATTATCGCTCGGAAAGTCGCGTGGATCCTCTGCGGGAGCCGCTTCGCATGTTGCGTGATATCTTCACCATTCGGCGTAATTGGGCGGCGGGGAAATACGTTAAGCGTGAAGCGTAAAAGCCGCTCCGCTGATTCACGTTTTACGAAGCTTATGCCGGATCTGCATCTGGAACATGGGTTGTTACAGGAAGGCTATCGCCTGATTGCGGGGGTAGATGAAGCCGGGCGCGGCGCGTGGGCCGGGCCAGTGATTGCGGCGGCGGTGATTCTGCCTTTGGATAAGCCGGACGTGCTGAAAGAGCTGGCCGAGGCGGGTGTGAATGATTCCAAACAACTCTCAGCCAAGCGGCGTGAACGGCTCTATCACCTGATCCGGGAAAAAGCCGTTGCTTATGGCATGGGCGGCGTGAGCGCGCGCTTCATTGATAAAGATGGCATCCTCAAGGCCACGCGCAAAGCCATGCAACGCGCCGTGAGCATTTTACCCACCCAGCCGCAGGCATTGCTTATTGATGCGGTTGATTTATCCTCGCTCGTTCCCTTGCCGCAAAAATTTATGCCGTATGGCGACTCGCTCTCGCTCAGCATTGCCGCCGCTTCTATTCTGGCCAAAGTGAGCCGGGACGTGTTTATGACGCAGTTGGATGCGTTGTATCCCGGTTATAGTTTTGCGCGGCACAAAGGCTATGGCACACGCCTTCATCGGGAAGCACTTGAAAAGATTGGCCCCAGCCTTATGCACCGCCATAGTTTTAGGCCAGTGGCGGCGTTGAATAAGCCAACCTGAAACGGCCTCGCCTCGCTCCTTTGCCTTTTGATTAAGAAAGGCCAGCCCGTTAAGATGCAGATATATAACGCACAAATCCGGTTAAAGGCCACATTCCCTAACGTTTCACCAAAAAGGTTTTGATTGACTTCCTCAACCGTTTAATGATAGTTTGTTTCTTACCACTCGTCAGTTAGAGCGTCGGCTTATTCACACAAGCCGAAGATAAACACGGCCCATACAAATAGCTTCTGCTTGACCGAAGCTCAACTCACTCATGGAGAGGAGAGCCTATGCTTTGAAGCCGACCTTTGCCCCATGATCGCCATTCGGTTTTACTTCTTACTAGGAGTTCCGCATGAAGAACCGCTTTTTTAATTTTCTGACGATTGCCGCCCTCATCCTCTCCCCACTGTTTTCAGGCCGCGCGCTGGCGCAGGGTCTTTCGCCCCAAAATTCACCCGCCCCCATTCGGTTACGCGTTGGCACATTTTTCCCAACCCTCGGTGAACAATTGGCCGTGGCCGCAGACCTGCGCGCCGCCGCGTCCACCGGCTCGCAAGTGAGTGATTATCTGGTGCAGTTTCGCGGCCCGGTGGAGCAGGCTTGGAAAGATGAACTGGCCGCGCTGGGCGCGGAGATTTTTGATTACGTGCCCGATTATGCATTTAAGGTGCGGATGACGGCTGCGCAGGCCGCGCAAGCGCAAATGCTAAGGAATGTGGCCTGGGTAGGGGCCTTTCAACCGGCTTATAAACTCAGCCCGGATTTGAAGCTGAACGGCTCACAACTTTACCGCGTGCAATTGGAGCGTGGGGCTAGCGCAACTGTGACTCTGGCTTCCGTTGTCAACGGCGGCATGCAGGCTTCCGCCCTCGCGGATGATGCCTTGGTGGTGCTGGCGAATGGCCGCCAACTCACGGCGCTGGCGCAATTGCCAGCGGTAGCCTGGATTGAGAACTTTATTCTGCCGGAAAAACACAATGAGTATGGCGGCGGGCAGGTTTTAGGCGCGGCCACCGTGAACGCCAATGGCTATGATGGCTCTACTCAAATTGTGGCCGTAGCCGATACGGGCATTGGCGGCGGCACAGCCGCCACCGCCCACCGCGATATTCCCAGTAGCCGCGTGACCGCCGTCTTCAATTGGCCCGGCGTGACGGACTCCTGTTTCCAGACCATCAACAATGATGGCGCGATTGACGTGGACAGTGGACACGGCACGCATGTGGCAGGTTCCGTGCTCAGCGGCGGCGGGCTGAGTGGTGAAGGCAAAGGCGTGGCCCCGGCGGCCAGCTTGGTTTTTCAAGCCACGGAAAACTACGTTATCACGTCTAACTTTTGCAAGATGTTCTATGGCTACCAAAACGGTTACTACCTAACCGGCCTGAACAATCTGAGCGGCTTGTTCCAAGAAGCGTATAACGCCGGCGCACGTGTGCATGCCAATTCTTGGGGCGCCAGTGTGGCGGGTGATTACACAGCCAACAGCGCCACGACGGATACCTTCATCTGGAATAATCGCGATATGGTGATCACCTTCTCGGCGGGCAACTCCGGTGTGGATGCCAATGCCAATGGCGTGGTGGACAATGACTCCATCGGTTCACCCGCCACCGCAAAGAACGTGATTACGATTGGCGCGAGTGAGAATGACCGGCTGGGCAACTATCAGTGTGATACCGGCCTAACCTACACTTCGCGTGACACAACGTATCAAAACGGCCAGACCTGTTCCAGCATGGGCGGTATTAATTTACTCGGCACGCCGCGCCAGCGCTGGGGCTTTACGGCCAACCCCATTGCCGATGACCTGACAGCGGGCAACGCCAACCAGATGGCGGCCTTTTCCTCACGCGGCCCTACGGATGATGGCCGCATCAAACCGGATGTGGTAGCCCCGGGCACATGGGTGCTTTCCACCTATTCCAACAACTACCAAGAAGGCTATGACCCCAGCACCAACCCGCAGAACGGCGCATATCAATCCGATGGGTGGGGCATACCGATGAATGCGTTCTACAAATACTTCGGCGGCACTTCCATGTCCAATCCAATTGCGGCGGGCGGGGCGGCGGTGGTGCGTGATTTTTATCAAAAAGCCCACAGCCACAGCGCCAGCGCCGCGCTGGTGAAGGCTACTCTCATCAACTCGGCGGTGGATCTGCTCGATGAGAATAATGATGGCGTGAACGACAATGACTTCCCCATCCCGAATGTGCATGAAGGTTGGGGGCGTATTGATTTGATTAACGCCACCGATAACAGCGCCACTTGGGTTGATAACACGACTGGCCTAAGCACGGGCGGTACCTCCACGTATAACTTTAATGTGAGCGGTGGCAACTTTAAAGTGACGTTGGTCTGGAGTGACTATCCCTCCACCGCCGCCGCCTCGGTGAATCTCGTGAATAACCTGAATTTGACGGTGACAGGGCCGGGCGGCGTTACCTATCGCGGCAACGTGTTTAGCGGCGGCTGGTCTGCCACCGGCGGTTCGGCGGATACGCTTAACAATGTGGAGAACGTGTACGTGCAAAACGCGGCGGCTGGCGCGTGGACGGTGCAGGTGAGCGGCGCGAATGTGCCCAACGGCCCGCAACCATTTGCCCTCGTGGTGGATGGCGGCGCCACCGGCCCCACACCCACCCCCGGCCCGACCAACACGCCGACGAACACGGCCACGCCCACCAATACACCCACAGCCACTCATACGCCGACCAATACGCCCACGCCCACCAATACGCCGGTGACCACGAACACAGGCTGGCTCAGCCCCAGCGCCAACAACGCGCAGACCTCCAGCGCGGGCGATAACAACGGCTTCCAGACCAACGCCACCAATGCATATTCGGATAATGCCGCCTTCGCGGTGGATACCAACAGCGGCTCCGGCACTAGCACCTCTTGCACCAGCAATGCCAAAGACAAACACTGGTATTACAACTACAACGTGAATGTTTCAGGGACGATTCAGGGCCTTGAGGTGCGGCTAGATGCGCGGGCCGATGGTACGGGCGGCTCGCCGCGCATGTGCGTGCAACTCTCATGGGATGGCGGCGCTTCTTGGGTGACGGCCAAACAAACCGGCACGCTCACCACCAGCGAAGCCACTTATGTGCTGGGCGGTGCGGCGGATAATTGGGGCCGCACGTGGAGCGCGGGCGATCTCTCCAACACCAACTTCCGCGTGCGCGTCATCAACGTGGCCTCCAACACCTCGCGGGATTTCTCGCTGGATTGGATTGCCGTGCGCGTGACGTATCAACCATAAGTTTAGGTTCTTCTTGCGCAGACCGCGCCGATCCTTAAGACCGGCGTGGTCCAGGCCTCACCGCCGCTGGATTTTTCTGGCGGCGGTGTTTTGTTTCGTATAATTGACTGGATAGTATTGAATACAGCCCCTCGCTGGCTTTTGAAAATGATGGCTAACTTGAATTTGAGAGTTAACGAAGGGCTTGATGATTTTTGTGTCCAAACTCGCTCTCATCCATGATTGGCTGAACCAAATGGGCGGCGCGGAAGATGTGCTGGAAACGTTGGTGGGCATGTTCCCCGCCGCGCCCATTTACACCAGCATCTACGCGCCGCGCCTCATGCCGCCTGCATATCAACAGTGGCCCATCCGCGTTTCATTCATGAACCGCTTGCCCGGCATCCACCGCCACCATCAGCCATATTTGCCGCTGTATCCGTTGGCGTTTGAGCGTTTTGATTTCACCAGCTACGATGTACTGCTCTCCAACAAAAGCGGTTTTTGCCACGGCGTGCGCCCGCCTGCCGGGGCCACGCACATTTGCTATTGCCTAACGCCCACGCGCTATGTGTGGAACTTTGAAGATTATGCGGGCCGCGAAGGCTTAGGCCGCGCCGCGCGGCTAGCGCTTCGCCCGCTACTCGTTTGGTTGCGCCAGTGGGATAAAGCCGCCGCTGGCCGCGTGCATCACTTCATCGCCATTTCCTCCGCAGTGCAAAAGCGCATCCGCCAATTTTATAACCGAGAGTCCGTCATCATTTACCCGCCGGTGAACATTGACCGTTTTACGCCGCGCGCTGAAGTGGGCGATTACTTTTTGAGTTTGGGGCGCTTGATTCCCTACAAGCGAGTGGATTTAGCCGTGCGCGCCTGCACGGAGCTTAACCTGCCGCTGTGGGTGGCGGGCGCGGGCCGAGACCGAGAACGTTTGGAGCGGCTAGCTGGGCCAACGGTAAAATTCTTGGGCCGCGCGCCAGATGAAGATGTGCCGCAACTAATGGCGCGGGCGCGGGGCTTTATTTTCCCCGGCCTAGAAGATTTTGGCATCGCGCCCGTGCAAGCCCTCGCCGCCGGGCGGCCGGTGATTGCGTTTGCGGGCGGCGGCGCGCTCGATACTGTGCAAGATGGCGTGAACGGCGTGCTGTTCCATGAACAATCCGTTGAAGCGTTGAAAGCCGCCCTCACCCGTTTTGCAGAAATAAAATTTGATCCCGCCAGCATACGCGCCTCCGCCGAGCGCTTTGCCGCGCGGCATTTCACCGAGCAACTAAGTTCGTTCATTGGTTCATTGGGCCATTGAGTCATTTTGCATTCGTCATTTTTTATTCTATGAAAACTTCTCGCTTGCCCGGCTTCTACCAAAAATCACTTGTTGAACGCGCCGATTTAATAGCCGCGCAAGCCGCCCTCACGCCGGCTGAACGCGCCGCGTTGGATGGCTCCGGCGGCCTCGCACCCGAACAAGCCAACCACATGATTGAAAACGTCATCGGCACGTTTGCCCTGCCGCTGGGCGTGGCGGCCAACTTTGTGGTGAACGGGCGCGAAGTATTAGTGCCGATGGTGATTGAAGAACCGTCCGTAGTGGCCAGCGCCTCATTCATGGCCAAGCTGGCCCGCGCGGGCGGCGGTTTTACGGCCACCAGCACCGCGCCGGAGATGATTGGGCAAATGCAGTTGTTAGATGTAAAGGATTGGGGATTGGCCAAAGAACAGATTGCGGCCAATAAACAGCGGCTGATGGATTTGGCGAACCAAGCCAATCCGTCCATCGTCAAGCGCGGCGGCGGCGCGCGCGAAATTGAAGTGCGCGAGCTTCACGAGTCACCCATCGGCCCATTTCTGGTTCTACATCTGATTTACGATGCGCGCGATGCAATGGGCGCTAACGCCATTAACACCGTGTGCGAGGCGCTGGCCCCAACCATTGAGCAACTCACCGGCGGGCGCGTGCATCTGCGCATCCTCAGCAACCTCACAGACCGGCGCATGGCCTCGGCGCGGTGTGTGATTCCGTTGGCCGAGCTGGCCTTCAACAATTTTTCTGGTGAAAGCGTGCGCGATGGCATTTTGGAAGCCTACGCCTTTGCGGCGGCTGACCCGTACCGCGCCGCCACGCACAACAAAGGCATTATGAACGGCATTGACCCGGTGGTGATTGCCACCGGCAATGATTGGCGGGCCATTGAAGCCGGCGCACACGCCTACGCTGCGCGTTCGGGCCGTTACACCTCGCTCAGCGTGTGGGAGAAAGATGTGGCGGGCAATCTCGTAGGCACGCTGGAGATGCCGCTGGCGGTGGGCATTGTGGGCGGTGCCACCAAAGTGCACCCATCGGCCCAAGCGGCGCTTAAAGTGCTCGGTGTGCAATCCGCGCGTGAACTGGCAGAAATTATTGTAAGCGTAGGTCTCGCGCAAAACTTGGGCGCACTGCGGGCGCTGGCCACAGAGGGCATTCAGCGTGGGCACATGGGTTTGCACGCCCGGCAGATAGCGGTGGCCGCTGGCGCTACGGGTGAGCAGGTAGAGATCATCGCCGCCCAACTTGCCGCCGAAGGCCAAATCCGCGTAGAACGGGCGCGGGAGATTTTGCGCGAACAAACTGCATAAACCCAAATTGCCCGGCGCAAGTGTTGCCCCGGCTCAGGCTGGACACACCCCTTAATCTTCGCTAAACTGGCGCGCGTGTCACCAACGGATGCCCAATTGATTATGCGTTGCCGTAATGGGGACGCTATTGCTTGGGAAGACCTAATTAATCGCTACCAACGCCTGATTTATGCCATCCCCCGCCGAGCGGGCCTAGATGATGACTCAGCCGCGGAAGTCTTTCAACGCACTTTTGTTTTGCTCTTTGAACATCTCCACCGCATCGAACAACCGACCCGCCTGCAAGCTTGGCTGGTGACAACGGCGCGCCGCGAAACGTGGCGGCTGATTCGCCGCCTTAACTCCGAACAATCTCTCAACGAAACTGACGCCAACCCAGACACTGAGCCTGCTCACACCAGCCTGCCTGACCCTCAACCTCTGCCTGATGAAGCGGTTGCGCTTCTAGAAGAACAACATTTGGTGCGAACCGCGCTCGCTCAGCTCGAAGAACGTTGTCGGCGTTTGTTGACTCTACTCTTCTACCGCCCGGATACGCCGTCGTACGCCGAAATTGCCCAACGGCTGGGCTTTCCAGCCGGAAGCCTTGGCCCTACGCGCGCCCGGTGCCTCCAAAAATTGCGCCAATTGTTAGAAGGCGCTGGTTTCTAATGTATTTTCTGGCCCTTGGGGGGCTCTGTTAGACAAAATAATAGAACCTATCTCAAACCTACGGTACAGAGCCGTTGTGGGCTTGAAAGCATACCTAAACGGCAAGTTTGTAGATGGGTTCATATGTTCCGGAGCAATTCTGGTGAGCATCTTTTCCCCCCACATCTCCTTTGAGCAACTTGTTAGCCTGGCTGAGAAACGGATTTTGGCCGAAGAGCAAGCGCCTTTGATGGCCCATTTGGCGCAGTGTGAACAGTGCGCTAGCGAATTCGCCAAACTTGAGCGCTTGCTAAGCGTTATGCGGGCCGATACCTCCCGCGACGCGCCTCAGGCGTTAATTGCGCAGGCCATTCGCCTCTTCCGCTCATCGGCCTCCTCTTCAAAAACTTGGCTTCAGCGTATTCAGGCCGTGTTGCAGTTTGAGAGTACCGGGCTTACCCCAGTTTTTGGCGCCCGTTCAGGCGCTAGCCATTCACGGCGGTTTCTATACCGCGCCCACCATTATGAGCTTGATCTGCGCGTTAACCCCCATGGGGAGGCATGGATTGTCTCTGGTCAAATTTTGGGGGGTGATGAGGGCGCCGCCCAAACCGGGCTAACCAGCGCTTGGGTCAAATTGCAAAACGCCACCATCGCGGCGCAAACCAGCGTCAGCGATCAAAGCGAATTCACCCTGCCTCCCGTTCCCGCCGACACCTATCAGCTCATCGTCCACTTGCCCGATCTCGAGGTTGAAGTTTCCCCCCTCGCTATTGGATAGCTATGGAACGCGCCGAATTAGCCCAACGCCTGATCACCGCCGACGCTGAAACCTGGCAACGCCTCTTCGCTGAACATGAGGCTTTATCTGATTCTCGCCTTGCCTGGGAACTTAAGACTCTCTACGATCAAGTAGAGAGCACGGCGCCGGCGCAGGCGAAACAGATTGCCCAGGCGCTCAAAACTCTGGCGCAAACCACGCAACACGCTGAAGTTCAGGCCATTGCTGATTGGGTGGTTGGAATGACGCTAATAGATGAAGGGCAATTTACGGAGGCGATTGCCCAACTCGACTGGGCGGAAAAGCAGTTAATCGCTCTTGGGCAACCGCTTATGAGCGCGGCCACTCAGATTAGTAAATTGCGCGCATTAGCCGTTGTGGGGCGATATGATGAAGCGCTGGAATGCGGCCAACGGATCCTCAAAGTTTTTTTGGCCTATGCGGATACGCTCTCGGCGGGGAAGGCGCAACAAGCCCTGGGTAACATTTATTTTGTGCGCGAACAATACGCCGAAGCCGAACAGGCCTACCGAGCGGCTCGCGAGCAATTTGAAATACTGCAAGATGGCAAACAGTTGGCGCAAATCAATAACTGTTTGGCCACCGCGTTGACCTCCCAGCATAAGTTTTTTGAGGCGGATAAAACCTACGAAGCGGCCATGGCGCAGGCGCAGGCCGCTCATCTGGAAGTCACCATTGCCGAGATTGAGTGTAATCAGGGTTGTTTGGCGTTATATCGGGGCCGCTATGATCGCGCCCTGGATTATCTCGAGCGTTCACGGCGGCGTTACCTGCAATTGGGTATGCACCATGAGTCTATTGTGGCCGATCAGGAAATGGCAGATGCTTATCTTGAATTGAACCTCATCCCGGAAGCGATTGCCATTTACAGCCGGATTACGCCTTTTCTGGCTGAGGCTGGGTTGCAGGCCGAACTGGCTCGCGCTTTGGCCTATCATGGCCGCGCGTGTTTGGTGCAAAAGCAATATGCCGCGGCGCGGGAATTGCTCGCTCAGGCGCGGGGTGTGTATTCGGCTTTGGATCATGCGGTTGGTGAAGCCAGTGTGACTCTGGTGGAAGCTCAGGTGTATTATGCCGAAGGCCAATACGCCGAGGCGATTGCGACGGCCGAACTGGCCGAAGCGCCCCTTGCAGAAGTGGGGGCCTGGGGGCGTTTGCTCATGGCGCGATGGCTAAAAGGTGAAGCCCTCCGCGCGCAAGGGCAACTCGGTTTGGCCCGGCCTGTGCTAGAGGCCACCTTACATTCCGCCAAGCAACAAACCGTCCCACTGATTGCTCAACGGTGTTACACCTCTCTGGGCTTGCTGTGGGCCGCCGCCGGCGATCAACTGACAGCCGAAGCAACCTTCAAACGCGCCGTTGAAATGATTGAGACGATGCGCACGCCTTTGCCCGCCGAGGAATTCCGCACCGCCTTTATCGCCGATAAACTCACCCCCTATACCGAACTGGTGCGTTTGTGCTTGGCCGATGACCAGCCCGCGCGCTTGGCGGAGGCCCTCAGTTACGTTGAACGCGCGCGTTCGCGGGCCTTGGTGGAGATGATGAGCGGCGCGTTCACGGCTTACCCTCAACCGCGCGATGCTTTTGAAGCCGGTTTGATGGCGCGCCTAGAAACTTTGCGCGAGGAATTGAATTGGTTTTACAACCGCCTCAACCGCCCGGATAGCGAAGTGGCCTCACGCGGCGCGGCAGAGATGGCCGTGGCTGAGGCCGCCGTGCGAGAACGGGAAACAGCCATTCTCGAACTCACCCGCCAGTTACAACAACATGCGGGCGGCTCGCAGGCTTTTATGGAGCCGTTTAATTTATTGGAATTACAACGCCATTTAGGCGCAGATACGGTGCTGGTGGAATATTTCAGCCTCGATGACGCCTTTCTGGCGTTTGTAGTGACCCATGAAGCGATTGAAGTGGTGCGTTTGCCCGGCGTAGAACGTGATATTGAAGTGAGCCTCCGGCAATTTCAATTCCAGGTAGATACCTTGCGGCATGGAGCGCAACACCTCACACGCCATTTATCCACCCTCGAAGCTCGAATCTGCCATCACCTCGGCGAACTATATCAGTTGTTGTTTGAACCGCTTGTGCCTTATCTAAGGCCGGGCCGCCTGGTAATTGTGCCGCATCGCTTGCTTCATTATGTGCCTTTTCATGCTTTATATGACGGCGCGCAATATGTGATTCAACGTTACGAAGTGGTGTGTGCGCCCAGCGCCGCCCTCTTTCGCCGTTGTTTAACCGTGCCCCAGTCCACAGCCCAACGGGCCGTTCTCGTAGGCGTGCCTGATGAACGCGCCCCGCGGGTGTGGGACGAAATTCTCTCTGTGGCTCCGCTATTTGAAGAAGTGCGCGTGTTGATGAATGAACAGGCCACACGCGCCAGCTTACTGGAGTGCGCCCCGGAGGCCAAAATTTTGCACCTTGCCTGTCACGGCAAATTTCGGCCCGATAACCCATTCTTCTCCTCGCTTTGGCTCTCCGATGGATGGCTGACGGTGCGGGATGCATATCAACTAAAACTCCAGTGTGATTTAGTGACGTTAAGTGCGTGTGAAACCGGCATCAGCGCCCTGGCGCCGGGTGATGAACTCATTGGCTTAGCCCGTAGCTTTTTCTCGGCGGGCGCGCCCTCGCTTCTGGTGAGCTTGTGGACGGTGGATGATGAAGCAACCGCTGAACTGATGGGCAAGTTTTACACCCATCTGTTAAGCGGCTTGAACCCAGCGCGGGCTTTACAGCAAGCGCAATGTCAACTCTTGACCCAAAAAGCTCACCCTTACTTCTGGGCGCCTTTTGTTTTGCTTGGCCGAGGCTAACGGCCCGTAATTTTTGAAAAAGTTTCCCGACTGAATCGTAAAGGGTGAAGCCTTGAAAATCGGAGTAATGACTATGACAAGTCAGAGTATTCTGCTGAAAATTTTACGGGTGATTGGTTTGTTGGCTTGGTTAGCCCACGCCTGGCCAATTGCCCCCATTCAAGCCGAGGCGGATGATGACTACGTGCCGAATGAGGTGGTCATAAAGCTGTCTTCTGCAAGTGTGTTAGCTGCTGTTGCCGCTGACTACCACCTTGATCCAGCGCCTTTGTCGCAGTTTGGCACCCGGCCTATTTTCCGGATGCAGATTACCGATGGCGCCGAACCACCCGACCGGGCCGCGGCGCTTCAACTTGACTCGCGTGTGCTTTATGCCGAGCCTAACTACGTAAGTGAAACACCGGAAAGTCGCCAACGGGTCTCGTGGCCCAAAGGCGGTGAAGAAGGCGATTACGTTGAACAATGGGCCGATGAAGTCTTGCGGTTATCTGAGGCCCACACAATTAACCGAGGGGCCGGCGTGGTTGTGGCGGTGCTGGATACCGGTGTGGATCGGCATCACCCGGCCTTAGCCGGGCGCTTGCTGGCAGGATACGATTTTGTAGATATGGACTCCGATCCTAGCGAAACCGGTGTCTATGGCCAAAATTTGGCCTACGGGCATGGCACTCATGTGGCGGGATTAGTGGCCTTAGTCGCGCCGGAGGCGCAGATTCTTCCCATCCGCGTACTGGATGCTGATGGGATGGGGAACATTTGGGTTTTGGCCGAGGCCCTGCGCTATGCTGTTGACCCGGATAACAATCCGGCCACCGATGATGGCGCGGACGTCATCAACCTGAGCTTAAGCACCACCCGCCCTACTCAGCTTCTGACTGAGATTGTGCATTTAGTGACCTGTGATAATGACGACAGCGATGATGGGGATGATCATGGTGATGACGATGATTGCTTAACGCCCGCTCGACGCGGTGTAGTCGTTGTGGCCGCGGCGGGCAACAACGCCAGCTCAACGCCTGAATACCCCGCAGCGGAAGGTGTGCCCAGCGCCCTCGCGGTGGCCGCCAGTTCCCCGGCTGATGTTTTGGCGAACTTCTCTAACTATGGTGGGTGGGTACATGTGGCCGCGCCCGGTGAGGCCATCACGAGCGCCGTGCCGGGTGGCGGCTATGCCACTTGGAGCGGCACATCCATGGCCGCGCCGTTCGTGGCGGGGCAAGCCGCTTTGGTGCGCGCCGTTTATCCATATCTGCCAGCCGCGGCGGTAACTGAAATTATCTTAGAAACCGCTGATGCAATCTCAGGTGAAGTGCCTATGCGTGTTGATGTTGCTTCGGCAGTAGGTTATCCGTGAGCCATTCGTTCAACCATTCTGGGCCAATGCTTGCTTGCTGGAAGCATTGGCCCACTCTGAACCAAACAGGGTGGAATAAAGAAAATTGTTTTTCGCGCCGAGCCAAGAAGGATGAATGCTTAGAACCCATCTGCAAACTTGCCCTTCTCTAAGTTTAGCGATGAGTTCTTAGCGGTTTAGAAATGACGACGCGGTATTTATTGATAGGCTTTTGACTCTGTTCTTGTAAATAAAACAATTGCTTTGAATGGCCGGAAAATATGTACCCATTAACCACTTCCACAAACCACCCATCTGCTAAGAGTCTTCCTCAATGGCGTTCAAGGGATTTATCGCCCTTAGCGTTTCCATTTCTCTCCAATGTTCAGCATCGGCTCAGCTCGGACTTAATCTCGCATTTAATGCGAGTGAGCCAAATGGCTTACGAGTTTGGGTGGGCGCTGGGCCTGCGCGGCCCTAAGCTGGCCAGTCTTCGGCTCGGCGCTTTCTTGCATGATATTGGCAAGGTGTTTGTGCCCCTAAAAATTTTAGAAAAACCCGGCCCGTTGACCGCGCCAGAGCAACGCAAGGTGCAACAGCATGTGCTCTATGGTTGCCTAATTTCAGGTGTTGAGGATGAGCGCGTTCAAGAAGTGATTGCTTACCATCATGAGTATTGGAACGGGCAGGGTTATCCGCGTGGTTTGCAAGGCCCAACTATTCCATATTTGGCTCGGATTGTGGCAGTGGCCGATGCTTTTGATGCAATGACAAATGAACGGCCCTATCGCCCGTGCTTCACGCATGCCCAAGCCTTGCAGAGGATTGAGCAGTGTGCAGGAACTCAGTTTGATCCATATTTGGCCGATTACTTTGTGAACGTTTTTCAAGCCCGCGCTTAACGCCTTTCCAGTTTAGGGCTGGTGTGTGAACAGCTGAGTCTTCGCTCGGTTGAGAACTCATCTCTAAGCCCATTGAATGTTGCGTTTCGGATTGGCAAGTTTGTAGATGGGTTCTAAAGAGTTTCCTCGTTGGTAAACCAGAGTTTGGTTTGCCTATTTTTTATTTCCCCCCACCTTCTTAAAACGTATCCCTCCCTTAAAGACTTGCGGTGTATTTTTTACTTCCGCGTTTACTCTGTATGGGCGAAGTTAAAAACGCTTAATCGTGGTTGGCTCCATCACAAGCGTTAGAAACATTCAAGGAGACTCGCTTCGCGTATGACAGTTCAACAACAACTTTTGCCCGCTCAAACACAACCGCGTATCACTGCTCATCGCTGGTCACGCAAGATGTTGTTCACGCTTGGGTTAGCGCTTCTGCTTTCTGCGAGCGTGTGGTTAGGCTTGCCGGACTTAAGCGCCCACGCTCGGATTGTGTTCATTACCTTTGGGCTGGCGGTTTTGGGCTGGGTGCTCACCGATATCAATGATACCTATATTGCTCTGGCCGCCGCTATTGTTTTTACGGTGTTAGGCGCTGATTCGCCGGATGCGCTTTTTGATGCGCTGGGCGACTCAACCATCTGGTTGTTGCTTGGCGCTTTTATAGTGGCCGAAGCCGTCACCGCCTCCGGCCTCTCACAACGGCTGGTGCACCTTGTGGCGCGGCGGGCGCGAACCGTGAGCCAACTTTTTTATGCCCTTACCGGCGTGTTAATGCTTACTGCCTTCTTTATCCCGGCCACCTCGGGGCGCGCCGCGTTGATGGTGCCTTTGTTTTTCAGCCTCAGCCGCTGGATTGATGACCGCCGCATCGGCAAGGCCCTGGCCCTATTGTTCCCCACCGGCATTTTGCTCTCAGCGGGAGCTTCGCTTATTGGAGCAGGCGCTCACCTGGTCACGGCAGAAATTGTAGGCCGCCTGACGGGCGAGACCATTAGCTTTGGCCGCTGGCTTTTGCTCGGCTTGCCGTTTGCGCTTGTGAGTTGTTTTGTATCCACTTGGACCATCTTACATTTATTCCTGACTCCAGCAGAACGCCGTCGCCCATTGCGTTTCGACTTGGAGACTGTAGCGGAAACAACACGCCAATTGACTGCTAAGGAAAAACGGATGGCGGGGATTGCGCTGGGGTTAGTGACCTTATGGCTCACTGAGCCATGGCACGGCCTCAACAACACGCTGGTGGTTTTGCTCGGCGCGTTGGCCGTTACCATGCCAACGTTTGGCCTTATCGGCTTCCGGGAAGGCTTAAAGAAAGTGGAATGGAGCATGTTGTTATTTATGGCGGCCACCTTGGAACTAGGCGAAGCGCTGGTTAAATCTGGCGGGGCCAATTGGCTGGTGGAGTATGCCTTTCGGGCCTTGCAAACGGGCGCCACTACCTCTCAATTGGTGGTCGTCTCGGTGGTAGCCGGCATTTCGCTCCTTTCGCACCTTCTCATTACGTCTCGCACCGCTCGTTCTACGGTTTTGGTGCCGCTTGTGGTGTTGTTAGGCGCTTCAATTGGCTACAACGCTTTGGCATTGGCCTTTCTTTCCACCATGGCCGCTGGCTTTTGCCTCACCTTGCCCGTGAGCGCCAAACCGGTGGCTATGTTTAGCCAAGTGGAAGATGTGGATACTTATCAGGCGCGCGATTTACTGCAGTTGAGCGGTGTGCTTTTGCCAATTCATTTTTTTCTGTTGCTGGGTTTTGCCTTGCTCGTTTGGCCGCGCTTAGGAATGCCGCTCACCACCCCTTTATCTCAACCCTCCACCGAGGAAGTTATAGCGGTACGTATCACCCAAACCGTTACAGCTGAAGCGCAACGCCTTCTGCGCGGACCGGCGCAAACGTTGGCGCACATCCGTATGCATGCCCAAAAAATGATCATCCGGCTTGAAGTGTTTCACCGGCAATTTCAGGAAACCGTCAATACGTGGCGGCCAAGCCGCTTCTTTCACACCCCGCCTGAGTTTTTTAGGTGGCCGCGGCCTCACTTGACGCCGCCTTTCACTCTGCGGGCCGGCTAAAACCTGCGCTTAGCTACGGTCTATTACCCACCTTTCTGAATAAGGAGTCTTGTTGTATGACCTTACGGATTGTGATTGCCCCTTCAGGATTTAAAGAGAGCCTAAGCGCTGAAGAGGTAGCGGATTGTATTGCCATTGGGGTTCGGCGGGCCTTGCCCGAGGCTGATATTTGCAAAGCCCCGCTGGTGGATGGGGGAGAGGGCTTTACCCGCGGGCTGGTAGCGGCCACCGAAGGAAGCTTGCATTCCATCTTAGTGACCGGCCCGATCAATCAACCAGTGCAAGCCCATTTTGGTTTTTTGGGCGGCTCTGGGCCGCGCACAGCAGTGATTGAAATGGCCGCCGCCGCTGGCCTACGCTTGGTGCCCAGCAATGCCCGTAACCCGCTTCTCACCACCACCTTCGGGGTAGGTGAACTCATTCGCGCCGCATTAGACGCCGGCGCAGAGCGCATTCTAATTGGCTGTGGCGATTCAGGCACGAATGACGGCGGCGCCGGGGCCGCTCAGGCGCTGGGCGTGCGGTTATTGGATGCCAACGGTAATGAGTTGGGGCGGGGCGGCGGTGAGTTGGCGCGTTTGGCCCATATTGATATGGCCGGCCGCGATGCACGATTGGCGCAGGTGCAAATAGACGTGGCCTGTAACTGGCATAATGTGCTCTGTGGGCCAAAGGGCGTGGCCCGTGTTTTTGGCCCCCAAAAAGGCGCTTCGCCGGAGGTGGTAGAGCAATTGGCCAATAGCCTTGAGCATTATGCTGAAGTGATTGCCCAACAGCTCGGCTTCGATGTTCGTTTTGCCCCGGGCACGGGCGCTTCGGGCGGGCTAGGCGCTGGGCTACAGGCGCTTTTGGGCGCCACGCTACATCCTCGGTATGATATTGTTATGCAATATCTTGAACTGGATCATCTGTTGGAAGAAGCCGATTTAATCGTCACCGCTGAAGGCGGTCTGGATTTTCAAACACCGCGTGGAAAAATACCCACCGAAGTGGCGCGCCGCGCGCGTCAACACCACGTGCCCGTTATCGCGTTTGCGGGCACCATTGGCCGCGGCGCAGAAGTGAACTATGCCTACGGCATCGATTCGTTTTCCAGCATCCTTGAGTCACCGTGTACGCTATCGGATGCGATTGATAATGCGGCTGAACTGCTCATCCATGCCGCCGAGCGCACAATGCGGATGATTTTAGTGGGGCAAAAAATGGCGCACGCCGCCCCATTTGCGCTGGCTACTTAGAATTTATCTGCAGTTGGCTGTGACCTGACTCACATAAAGCGTTTGTCGCCTTACGAGCCGGTTGGGGGGTGGATTAGAGGTGGAACAATGGGCGAAGGGGGATTTTAAGTTGGAGTGAATTTGGAGTTGGCAATTGTGAGAAAATAGGCGGCATTATTTGCCGTCATGAGCTTTTTTGCCAACCTTCGCACCGGCCTCCGCCAGCTAGAAATTCGCCTAATTGGCGAACTGCCACCGGCTGTACGGTTCAACCAATATGCTGATTTATATGGCGCCGTCTTCTTTGGCGTATTTATCACCGGCCTAAATTTACTGCCGGTGATGCTCCGCAAACTGGGCACACCCGAAACATGGCTGGCCTTTTACGCCGCGCAACCTTTTATTGGCTTTTTGTTCACGCCGCTTAGCGTAATGCTGATGCCGCGCCAACACGGCCTGCGCCGCTATGCCGTTGTGTTTTGGAGCATCGCCCGCGGCTCATTTTTGCTCATCGCCTTTATCAATGAATGGCCGTGGCTGATGGCGCTGACGATGTTCTTTTGGCTGGCGGAGACTTTCCCTATGCCGGCCTACACGCGGCTGATGCAAGGTATTTTTCCGGCCAATGTTCGGGGCCGGGTGATGGCTACCAGCCGCATGGGAATGACGATTGTGACGCTGGCCTGTATGCCGCTGGCCGGTTATGTGTTGGATAATTTCGGCCAACAAGTGTGGTATCCCATCACTGCCGCCAGCGCCCTCATCTCGCTGTTGCTGTTTACGCGCTTGCGTTACGATGAAGACTCCATCTCGGCCAATGCGCCCGCCTCCGGCAGTGGTTTTTGGGAAATCCTGCGCGCGGATAAACGCTTTGGGCTGTATTTGGTGGGGCTGACGTTGTTTGGGTTTGGCTTTCTCTCCGGCGGGGCGCTGTACACAGTGGTGCAGGTGGATGAGCTAAAACTTTCGTATTCCGATATTGCGGCGCTGACAACGGTGCAAACGGCGTTTGGCTTGGTGAGCTATGGTATTTTGGGCCGCCAGATTGACCGTTTGGGCGGCGTACAAACCCTGCGCTGGGTGTTTGTGGCAGGCGCCGTAGTGCCGCTGTCTTACATCATCGCTACCAACAGTTGGTGGCTAGCGCCCGCGTTTGCGGCGGTGGGCATAGTGAATGCCGGTATGGATGTGGGCGCGCTCAACACCGTGATGCAACTTTCCAAGGATGAACGGCTGGGCGAGTATTCCGGCTTACAAACGTTGGTGCTCGGCGCGCGCGGCCTCATCGCGCCATTTCTCGGGGTGTGGTTGGCGCAGGCGGGCTTACCCTATGCCGCCATCTTTGCGGGCGCGGCGGTGCTCATGCTTTCCGGCGCTGGATTGCTTTGGCTAGTGAAGACAGAGAAAAGATAAAGATTCGCTGACGATTTTCACCCCAACGGCGTTTTGCCGGGCACGCCGGGGCGGCGGGGGTAAGGGCGCGGCGTAGCGGCCACCTTCTTCAGCACCACCAGATAACGCGTTTCGGCAATGCCGGGTAATTCCACCTCCACAATCTGCTCTAACTCGCCGCCGAGTTTTTTTAGCGCGCCGCTAGCGCTCAGGGTTTCAGCGTGCGCATCCTTACTCTTCTGTGCTATGGCATGCCCGCCTAATTTCACCAACGGCAGTAAATACTCGGCCAGCACGGGCAATTCTGCCACCGCGCGCGCCACTGCCCAATCATAGTGTTCGCGATGCTCCGGCCGCTGGCCGGCTTCCTCCGCGCGGGCGTTCACCACGCTCACCTCTTTCAGCTTTAGCGTAGTTACTATGTGTTGGCAAAAGGCTGTTTTCTTGCCGGTGGCCTCTAGCAAGGTGAGTTGAATATGCGGGCAAATGATTTTAAGCGGCAGGCCGGGAAAACCCGCCCCTGTGCCCACATCTATCATGCGCACAAACTGCGCGCCGGTTAACAGCGGCATGGCGCGCAGAAGCGAAAGTGAATCCAAAAAGTGCTTGATTTGAATGTCTTTGGGTTGAGTAATGGCCGTCAGGTTAACTTTTTCGTTCCACGCCCGGAGTTCATCACTGTAGATTTGGAAGGCCGTAATGTGGGCGGGGGTTAACTCCAGCCCCAGCAAGGTTCGCGCACCGTTTATAAGAGCATCCATCGCGGGCGATTATATATCAGTGGCCTCCGTTACAATTGGCGCCAGAGCGTTTGGGCAAAAGTGTTCAGGTGTTGTAAGAAGATTTTATGAATTCTCCACTCATTGGAATCACCATTCACCCAGATAATGATGAAGACCGCCTCAACCTTGACCGTCTGGTGGCGTTGATTGTGGAAGGCGTGGAGCGGGCAGGCGGCCTGCCGGTATTGGTGCCGCTCGGCTTGCCAGAGGCCACCTTGCGCGCCATGTATGAGCGGCTGGATGGCGTTCTGCTCTCTGGCGGCGGGGATATTTTGCCGGAGCGCTACGGCCAGTTTTTGCATCCCATGATGGTGGGCCTTTCCGCTGAGCGTGACCGCACGGAAACGGCGCTAGTGCAGTGGGCGGTGGATGAAGCCAAGCCGCTGTTTGGCATTTGCCGCGGCGCGCAGGTGCTCAACGTGACGTTGGGCGGCACGCTTTACCGTGATTTGAGCGAGTATGCGCCGGCCCTTAATCACAATCGCCCCGGTGAGGCTGAATCAAAAATGCGCATACATGAAATTCAGGTGGAGGAGGAGACGCTGTTGGCGCGGCTGTTAGGCAAACCCATGCTGAAGGTGAACAGTATGCACCACCAAGCTGTGCACGCGGTGGCCCCACGTCTCACCATCACCGCCCGCGCCTCAGATGGTTTGCCAGAAGCGGTGGAAGTGAAAGACCACCCCTTTGGCCTGGCCGTGCAGTGGCACCCCGAATGTTTTTTGGATGAGCCAGAGATGCTGAACCTTTTCCGGGCGTTGGTGGAGGCGGCGCGGAAATGAAAGTGAGTGTGTAATTTCTAGATCACAAGGGTGGTAGCATTTTCCCCGGGTTCATCAAATTTTCAGGGTCAATCGCTTGTTTAATGGCCCGCATCACCGCCAGCGCTCCCGCCCCATGTTGTGCGTGCATGTATTTTTGTTTCCCCATCCCCACGCCATGCTCGCCCGTAATCGTCCCGCCCATGGCCAAAGCTCGGTGCACCAACCGCTCATTCAAACGTTCCGCCTCGGCATGGTCTTCCGGGCTGTTGGGGTCCACCAGCAACAACATGTGAAAATTCCCGTCGCCCACATGGCCCACCATTGGGGCCACCAGGAATGATTGCTCCAAATCACGTTTGGTGTCGGCAATGCACTCGGCCAATCGGGAAATCGGAACGCAGACATCCGTGGTCAACGCTCGGCACCCGGGGCGGTACACGAGTGACGCATAGTAGGCGTTGTGGCGGGCCGTCCACAAAGCGGCCCGTTCGGTTTGATTAACCGCCCACTTAAAGTCACTGCCGCCAAATTCACGCATGATGTTTCCAACCTGCTCCGCGTTATCTTTCACGGAAGCGTGGGAGCCGTGAAATTCTAGGAATAAGGTGGGTTGTTCAACCAGCGTCAGGCCGGAAAATTGATTAACGGCTTTCACCATCACTTCATCCAGAAATTCAATTCGCGCGATGGGAACCCCAATCTGCCTGATTTGCGTTACGGCTTGTATGGCTGATTCAAACGAACTAAAACTCACCACCGCGGCCGAGATGGCTTCCGGCACGCCCTGAATGCGGAGCGTCACCTCGGTGATGATGCCTAACGTCCCTTCTGCGCCAACGAAAAGGTGGGTGAGATCATAGCCGGCCGATGACTTACGCGCGCGCGTGCCCGTCGTGATGACGTCCCCATTGGGCAACACAACGGTCAGCATCAGGATGTTTTCGCGCATGGTGCCGTAGTGAACGGCGTTTGTGCCGCTAGCCCGAGTGCTGGCCATGCCGCCAAAAGTCGCGTCTGCCCCCGGGTCAACCGGAAAGAACATCCCCATCGATCTGAGATGCTTGTCAAGCTGTTGGCGAGTCGCTCCCGCTTGTACAGTGCAATCCAAATCCTCAGCGCTGACGCGCAAGATTTTGTCCATGCGGGAAAGATCAACGGACACGCCGCCATGTGGGGCAAAGATATGGCCTTCCAGTGAACTACCCGCCCCGAAGGGAATCATGGGGGTGCGATATTGACGGCAGAGTTTGACGATGGCGGATACTTCTTCCGTGCTCAGCGGAAAACACACCGCATCCGGCGGCATCGGGGTTAATGAGGATTCATCTTTGCCGTGTTGTTGGCGTTCGTAATCGGCCGTAGTAAAACGTTCCCCTAAGAGCTGGGAGAGTGCCTGATGTAATTGGGTGCTCATCGATTAACACCTTTCCACAAAGCATCGGTCTTTCTGAGTCACAACTTCCTTATGGGAGCAAATCGAATGCGTTTCAACGTTGTTTACTGATCTTAGATAAGAAATCCAGCATAAGGGCAGTAAATTCCTTGGGGCATTCCCAGTTAACGGCATGGCCCGCCCCGGCCACCACCGCCGCTTCACCCCGTGGGCATAACGCCGCACTCGCCGCCGCATGTTCTTTGGGCCAGAAGGGGCTTTCCGCGCCCGCGATGAAGAGGGCCGGTACATCCGTTTTCTTGAGAGTTTCTCGCCAGTCAGCATCTGCGTGATCTAAAAGTAACGGCTTGGTTCCCTCACGATCAAATTTCAGGTATTTCGCCCCACGCAGGAGCACTCCCAGCAGAAACAGGTTCAAAGATTTCTTATTCGGTTTTGGAAGCGGCGCATCGAAAAAGGTGGGGCGCGTTTCCTTATTTAAACCAGTCATGCCGTAAGGCCAACCCTCGTCATTAATCATTTTAGGTGTCTGATCAATACTGATGACGCCATAAAGCTGTTCTGTGCCGAATTGTGAAATGTAAGACCACATGCACGATGCGCCCTGGGATTGACCGACCAAAACTGCCTTCTTGATTTGTAGATGGCGGATCAACGCGTCAATATCTTTGCCGTGCGTCGCCATATCCTGCCCCACAGGTGGATTCTCAGAACTTCCATGCGAGCGGCGATCAAAAGCAATCACGCGATAACCCTGCTTTACCAAAGTGCTCACTTCCCGATACCAAGAAGTTGCGGGAGCGCTGTAACCCGCCATGAGAATCACAGGGATGCCACTGCCCGTATCCGTATACCCCAATTTCACATGATCACTGGTGGTAAAAAATGCAAATTTCATGGCTAATGCTTTACTTCGCCAACATCTTCGCCATACGAATGTATTCTAATTCCACGCGGCGCTTGTTGGCGCACACCTCTTCAAGCGGCACGCTTATAATCTCGTTGCCTTGTTGGCCCACCATCACACCACGCTCCCCAGCCAGCAAACGCTCCACCGCCGCCACGCCCAGTCGCGCCGCCAGCAAGCGGTCTGCCGCCGTAGGCCGCCCGCCACGCTGAATGTGTCCTAAAATCGTCACGCGAAAGTTAAAGCCGGAATCCATCTTATCCAGCGTTTCTTGTAACGTGTGGGCGCTGAGTTTGGCCCCCTCCGCCACCACCACAATGGCGTGGGTTTTGCCGCGCACGTACGCATCGCTCACCGCCGCAAATACGTCCTCCGCCGTTTGATCTAGCTCTGGAATCAAAATCACTTCCGCCCCGGCGATGATGCCGGCCGTAAGCGCGAGATAGCCGCTATGCCGCCCCATCGTCTCCACAATAAATGCGCGCTGATGAGAGGAGGCCGTATCACGCAGTTTATCCATCGATTCAATGATGGTGTTCAGCGCCGTATCCACGCCTAACGCCATATCCGTGCCGTAAATATCATTATCAATGGAGGCGGGCACGCCAATGACCGGGAAGCCGTGCCGATGTAGAGCCAGCGCGCCGTTCATCGAGCCTTCGCCGCCAATCACCACCAAACCTTCCACACCGGCGGAATTCAACTGCCGCAGGGCTTCCCGTTGGCGCTTAACATCGGCAAACTCTGGGTAGCGTTGAGTCTGTAAAATGGTGCCGCCGCGCTGAATAATGCCGCCCACCGAACGCGCGTCCAGCTCTATAAAATCACCATTCACTAAACCTAAATAAGCGCGCTTAATACCCTTCACGCGCAGGCTACTGCTCAATGCGGAACGTACCACCGCCCGCACGCACGCATTCATCCCCGGCGCATCGCCACCGGACGTCATCAAAGCTATCGTCTTCATTTGTGTTTCCTAACTGAGGCAGATTAAACGGATTCTATCACGCGCTCGGGAGGCCCAATACCTGAATGGCCTCAGCCCCCACCAGTTTTTCCAGTTCGGCCCGCACAGCCTCAAAGCGCGTAGAGTGGTTGGGGAACCGCATTTGCACGCGCTGGTCGCCATCATGGATGATGAACTCAAATTGATCTGGGCCGGGCGTAGAGCTGAGCTTACCGTGCACCAGTTTGAGTTGCCGCCGGTCACGGTCTCTATCGCCGCTGGCGCTGAGGGTGATGATGATGCGGCGCGGCGTAACGGGTGTGGCATAACTAGCCGACGTTTCTTTCAATGCTGAGAAAGCGCCGTGGTTGCCGTTCCCGTTGGATTTGCTCCTCTCGCCTGCTAAAAGACTGCCCGGGGTTGGCTGAGGCGTTGGGGGTGGGGGCGCGGCAAGGGTTTCCGGCTCAACGAACCATTCTTCGTCGGGCGGCGGCGGCACATAATCGGGCGGAGGGGTTTCGTCATCTAACACCGGCATCATCAACTCATCGTCGCTAAACATCCCGCCCTGCACGGGGGCGGGGCGCGTAGTCGCCAACGCCACGGTTACATCTTGATCTAACCGATCCACCAAAATCTTTGGTGAGGCAGAGCCGCGGCTGTCCACCTTGCCATGAATCACGATGATTTTTTCTTCCGTCAGCCAATCGCTTACACTGCGCCACGTTTTAGGGAAGAGCACCAAATCCAACGAGCCTTGCAAGTCTTCCATCGTCACAAAGGCCATTTGGTCGCCCTTCTTCGTGAGGTGGGTACGGACATGCGTCACAACGCCGGCCATCGTCACGGCTTTATCATGGTCGGCTTCCGTCAGTTGGCCGCTAAAGTGCGTCAGGCGGTCGCGGATTTTTTCAATAAACGCTTGGAGAGGATGATCACTGACGTAGAGGCCAATTAATTCTTTCTCCCACTTCAAATGTTCGCGCTTGGGCGCTTCGGCTTTGATTTTGGGCAAGTGCACGCCCGCAAAACCGCCGCCGCCGCCAAACAGCGTCATCTGCCCGGCCTCCGCCGCGCGGAAGTGGCTGGCGCTAGCATTTATCACTTGTTCCAGCCCTTCCAGCAACTGAGCGCGCTCGCCCAACGCATCCAGCGCGCCCACTTTAATTAAACATTCCAGCGCGCGTTTGCCCACATGGCGTAAATCCACCCGCTGGCAAAAATCATCTAGTGAAGTGAATTTTCCGCCCTTGGCCCGCGCATCTAAAATCACCTGCACTGCGCTTTCACCCACGTTTTTGATGGCGGCCAACCCAAAACGGATGCCAACGCCCGTGTGCGGCGCGGTGGAATGAGCCACGCGGCCATTCTTTTTCTGGCCGCCGTTTCCCTTCAAATCCTCAATCGAGAAATCAATCTGACTGTAATTCACATCCGGTGGGAGCACCTGCAGACCCAGCGCGCGGCAATCTTCCACATACAACGCCACGTTATCGGTAGAGCCTTTGTACGCCGAGAGCGCGGCGGCCATGTACTCGGCCGGGTAATGCGCCTTGAGATACGCGGTTTGCACGGAAATAACGCCATACACTGCGGCGTGGCTCTTGTTGAAGCCATACCGCGCAAACTCCTCCCACTCATTAAAAATACCTTCGGCAACGGCTTGTGGAATGTTGCGTTCTTTAGCGCCGCTGATGAATTTTTCCCGGTGCTTCAGCAAATCTTCTTTCTTTTTCTTGGAGATGGCCTTGCGTAGTTCATCTGACTCGCTCATGCTGTAGCCGGCCAACTCCACCGCCGCGCGCATAATCTGCTCTTGGTAAACGGGGATGCCGAACGTCTCTCGGAAAATCGGCTCCAGCGCGGGGTGAAGGTATTTCACCTCTTCCTCGCCATGCATGCGTTTAATGTAATTAGGGATGAACTCCAACGGCCCGGGCCGATAGAGCGAAATCATGGCGATGATGTTATCCAGGTTTTGCGGCTTCATCTGTGTGAGATACCGCTTCATCCCTGTGCCTTCCACCTGGAACACCGCCGCCGTTTGCCCGCGTCCCATCAGCTCAAAGGTGGCTGGGTCATCAATGGGGATGTTGCCCAAGTTGAAGTCCTTGCCATGCCGCTCCTTAATCAGTTTGCAGGCGCGTTGCATGATGGTGAGTGTGATCAGCCCCAGAAAATCCACCTTGAGCATGCCTAGCTTCTCAAGAATGCCCATTTCAAACTGGGTGACGGTCTTAATGGGTGTCTCGCCGGCGTTGTTGGTGGGGCGGTGCAGGGGCAAGTATTCAATGATGGCTTTATCCGCAATGACCACGCCGGCTGCATGTGTGCCCACGCTCCGCACCACGCCCTCCATTTGCGCCGCCGTATCAATTAACTCTTTGATGTACGAGCGCTCGCCGCGCGCCTCGGCGTACACTTGCTTAAGCTCTTCCACCGTTTCCAGCGCTTCTTTAATGGTGATGGGTTTGCCGGGGATGTTGGGCACAGTCTTTGCCACACGGTCCACTTCGGAGATGGGGATGTCCATCACGCGGCCCACATCGCGGATGGCGGCGCGCGCGCCCATGGTGCCAAAGGTGATGATTTGCGCCACTTTATCATCACCGTATTTGTGCACGGTGTACTCTAAAAGTTTGTGGCGCAAATCATCTTGGAAGTCCAAATCAATATCGGGCATGGAGATGCGGCCCGGGTTGAGAAAGCGCTCAAAAATCAGGCCGTGCGCCAGCGGCTCCACCAGCGTAATATCCAGCGTGTAGGCCACTATGGCCCCTGCCGCCGAGCCGCGCGCGCCATACCAAATGCCTTGCTCCCGCGCGTAGCGGCACAAATCCCACACAATCAAAAAGTAGGCCGAGAAGCCCATCTTTTCAATCACATCTAATTCATAGTTCAGGCGTTGGCGTACGGTTGCCTCTTCCGCGCGCGCGCCGTATTTGCGCCGCAAACCCTGCTCACACAATTCACGCAAATAGCTCTCCGCCGTATAGCCCGCCGGCACGGAAAATTGCGGCAGGTGGTAACCCTTGGTTTTGAGATTAACATTGCACCGCTCGGCAATCAACAGCGTGTTGCTGATGGCCTGCGGCACTTCGGCAAACAACGCGGCCATCTCTTGCGGCGAGCGCAAGTAATAGCTGTTGTCAGACATCCGCATGCGGTTGGGGTCTTTAAGTACGCAACCGGTTTGGATGGCGAGCAAAATATCTTGCAGACGCGCATCGCCCGCGTCCACGTAATGCACATCGTTGGTGGCAATGTATTGAGCCTTATAGCGTGGCCCAAGCTCTAACAACGCTTTGTTAAGCGTGAGCAGTTCCGGGATTTCGTGCGTTTGCAGTTCAATAAAGAAGCGCTCCGGCCCAAACACTTCGTAATACCAGTCTAAACGGCGGCGCGCTTCCTGCTCATCGCCCTCGGCCAAGGCGCGCGGCACTTCCGCCGCCATACAGCCGCTGGTGCAGATTAAGCCCTCGCTGTGCGCGGCGAGAAATTCACGGTCTATACGCGGATATTGATAGAAGCCCTCCAATTGGGCCGCGCTGGCAATTTTGAGCAGGTTTTGATAGCCGGTCTGATTTTCAGCCAATAAGAGTAGGTGGAAAGATTTGCGGTCTAGCTTGGCGTCACGGTCTGCCATACCGCGCGCCGCCAAGTACGCTTCCACGCCAATAATAGGCTTGACGCCGACTTCTTGGGCTTGCGCGAAGAAATCAATCACGCCATGCATCGTGCCGTGGTCTGTAAGGGCCACCGCCGGCATGCCCATTTCTTTGGCGCGCGTGACGAGCTTTTTGATATTGCTAAAGCCATCCAGCAGGGAATATTCAGAATGGCAATGTAGGTGAGCGAAAGACATTTTAGAGATTACAGACGGCAGACTACAGACAAAGGACGATAGTTATTGGGTATCATCGAATTGGCAAGTATATTTAGTAAAACGGTTTGTACGGTTTGGCGAAACAGCCGTTCTTTTTCGGAGCGCGAGAGCACCACATTTTCTTTTTGTAGGCCCTGTTCATAAATGGTGTGAGCCACTTCTAAAATCTTTTCATCCAGCTTGGCCGCCTGCGCATGGCCGAACATCCGCGCCCGCAAGCTGTTGCAGAAATTAGAATCAGAATTGGACATGAATTTTAGGTTTGAGCTTGTATTGAAGCGGCTAACTTATAGTGCGGCGGGATTATAGCACTGGGAAATGAGAGGGCCAGCGGAGGATGATTAAAAGAGGCCATGGAGGCGTCTGAGTATTCGGTATTTGCCCCAGAAACAATCAAGCACCCTGAGCGTAGTCGAAGGGTGCGGTAGTGGCCTAGTTCGGCATGCTTCGACTGCGCTCAGCACGCCTTCTTGATGTTTTTCAGACTTTCTCTAAAGCGAAGCCAACGTAGCGTAAAACAGCCGCTCGGCTTCGGCGTGCTTGGCGCTCAGGTCCGCCAAATCTCGCGGAAAGAAAAGTGGCTCCACCTGCGCAAAAACTTCCGGCGGCAAATCAAACTGCGCGGCCTTGACGTGCCAATTGTGGTGCGCGGGGCTGTGCTTGATGCGCAGAACTTCCATGAGTGGGCGGAGGGTGAAGGCTTGGTAAAACGCAACGGCTTCCAAGCTCCAGCCGCGATTGACGGATTTGGTGATAAGGGATTGAAAGAGCGGAAACGTGACGCGCAACTGCTCTAGCCGCGCCGTGAGTTGTTTTTGTAGGGCGGCCCAATCCAGTGGGGCTACGGCCAGCGCATTGTTCTTATCAAAGAGAATAGTGGCTTGGCCGTGAATCTCTGGCTCTAAGAACTTATTGGGGTTGCTGGCCTTCATCACTACAAAATCCACCATCAGATAGGGGCTAGCGTTTTGTAATTTATAAAACACTTGCGCGTGCCCGTGCCACGCCGGGTGCGGCACTTCCCAGCGGATTTCAAACGGCGAGAGTGTGAGGAGAGCGGCTTCGGCAACGGCAAACGCGTCCGCCACGCGTTCATCCTCCACCACAATTTGTACGTCTACATCAGACCATTCATCATCTCGGCCAAACGCGGCTGAGCCGCCCTCCCACATGGCATGAACGTATGTGAGCGGCTCTAAAGCTTGTTGGAGGGCATGGAGAATTTGGTGACGGTTGAGCATAAAGATGTTTACGACTAAGAACCAAAGGCGCGAAGTTCACAAGGAAATCTTTGTAAGCTTTGTGTTCTTAGCGCCTTTGTGGTTAAGTTGCTTGAATTTCCGTGCGGGTGAGGATGAGCACAGCGGCCAAAATGAGCGCGCCACCCAGCAGGCTCACGGGGCGGAGCGTTTCATCCAGCAACCAAACTGCTAGCAGAACCGTGACCACCGGCTCTAGCGTGGAAAGCATAGAGGCGTTGACGGGGCCGATGCGGTTGAGGCCATCTAAAAACAATAGAATGGGCAGAAGCGTGGAAATGATAACGATGGCGAGAATGGCCGCCCAACCATTGAACGCCGTTGGCAATTGTGGGCCGCCCACCAGCATCGCCAGCCCAAAGCTAGCCGCCGCCGAGGTCATAATCACGCTGGAAGATTGCACCACGCTCACGCGCTTCATCACTTGTGTGCCCACAAGAATATAAACCGAGTAAATGGCGGCGGCTAAAACTGCCAGCCCAATGCCAATCCATTGTTCACTGCCCGCCGCACCTTCCTCCGGCGCAACGGTAAGGGCGGTGCCCACGCTGGCCAACACCAGCGCCATGATTTTGGCGCGCGTAAGCTTTTCTTTCAGAAAGATGACGGAGAGGATGGTGACGAAGGTGGGGTACAGATACAGCAGTAATGCCACCAGCCCGGCCGGCGCATATTGAATGGCGGTGACGTAGCATAGGGATTGGCCGAAGTAACCGGCGCCGCCCATCAACATTAGCCGCGCTAAATCGGCGCCGCGCGGCCACGCTTCCCGCCGAATGAAGAGCACGCTCACCATCACTACCGCCGCCAGCCCAAAGCGAAAGAAGAGTGTGGTCACGCCGTCCGCGCCAGCGTCATCCGCCCAGCGCGCAAAAATTGCCAGCGTGCCAAAGGCCGCCGCTGACAGAATCACCAGCAAAAAACCAGTTAAGCGTTTCATATCAATTTGAATTGGATTGGATGAGTTAGCAATGCGCCAGTACGTCTTTGAGTGACGCAGTTGCGAGGATTTTCGGGCGCGGGCGGCCCGCATCATCCGGCCAGCGCACTAAACGGATTTCGCCTTCGGCCAATTCAAGGCCGGTGATATCCCCATCGGCGTAACAGCAACAGCCGGTGTTGAAGTAGCATGGCTTGTCCATCGGCACTGGGGCCTCACCTTCTGCGCCGGGTGAGTTGAAGTTTTGCGCCCGCGTCCACTCTAAATCGGCGGAGAGGTTGGCCAGCACCGTCTGTTGGCGGCGGTCTACGGGCGCGCGGGGCGCTTTTTCTAAATGTTTAATTTCGCGCTCCAATTGTTCGGCGCGGGTGAGGGATTTGAACACCGGGCGATGCGTGTGCCCGGCAATGAGCACCAGCTTGCTTTGCCGCGCGGCCCAACTGTATAAGGCAATGTTGTGTTTTTCACGGAGTTGCCAATCTTTGGCCGGTGTGTTGAGTGAAATCCGGAGCAGACGTTGAATAGGCCGCCAAATCCAGCGCACCACCCACTTTGAGAGCCAGGCAATGTGATCACTGGTGGTATCACCCTGATGGCCGTGCAAAAGCCAGAGCGTGCCCAACTCTTGCAAGCCGTCGCTAATCACCAGCCGCGCACTTTCATGCACGGCCAGCCGCTCCCCAAAGAACGGCCCAAAATGTTGCTTCACCACATCCCCGTTGCTCCAATCATCATCATGGTTGCCCCAGACGCGCACGTAGCGGCCCGCCGCGTGAAATTGCGCTTCCAGGTTGAGCGTGTGCGGGTAAGCGCGCACCACCGCGCTTGGAAATTCCTCCCACAACTCCTCTACATCACCCAAGACGGCCAGCGTATGCCCTTGTTGAAAATAATAAGCCAGCGCGGCGTTGTAGGCGCGCTCACTACGGAGAAAATCGTCCGCACCGTTGCGCGCCCCACGGTGCTGGTCACTAAAGATGATGAGTTTATCGGCGTACAAATCAAAGCGGCGGGCAGGGATTTGGCGCGCGCGTTGGTGCGCGGCCTCCAGCGCGGCGGCCACTTGTTCACGGTAAGCGGAGTCAGACGGGGGAGCGTTGGTCATTGGAAAACAATCGGCGCTTGCACTGAGTCAGTCGCTTCGGATACCTGCATCGTACCACCAGAAACGGTGAGGTGCGAACCGCAATGTAAGGGTGTAGGAGGCGATTGCGTTAGGGCGGGGAAGCAGGGGCGAAGCATAAAGGTTCGAAGACGAGTTGCCCCTTCAAGAAAAGTTTGGCGTGAGCCGTTTCTCTCAAAGTAATCAATCTTCACGCGGGCGCTAGGGGCTAGGCGTTGCGCCACGGCTGGGATGGGCAGGGCGGTGTACGCCTGCAGAACCTGCGCCCAACTTTCCGGAGTATGTTGAGCGCCGATTTGCACACTACGCCCGCCCCAGCCAAGTTGGCCCGTATCATAGCCGGAGAATTTTAGCACCCAGTAATTTTGTTCGGCTTGCAGGCGCGGCCAGAGTTCTTCGCGCAAAATTAGCGTTTCTGGGATACAGGCATCTAGCACGGCCAACGTTTCCGCCTCTAATTCAGCGCGCACGCTGGGCAAGCGTAACGCGGCCAGCACAGCTTTGCTATCCAAGTAAAACGTGGGCGGGTTGAGGAAGCACACGCCTTGCGTGGCCCAGTGGTGAAAGGCGGCTTGATGTGCTGGGGCAAAGTTTTCTAAATAACCAAAACGGAAGATGACAGGATTTTCCTCGCCCCCCAGCTCGCTCTCCAATTGTGAGAGGGGGGTAGTCTCCCAAAATTCAAGCAGGGCATTTGTTTTTAAGCGGCCTAACAAATCCGTATCCCACTCTTGTGGCTTGGCCGCAATGCCAAACATGGGTGGTTGCCAGCGTTGCCCAGCGGCAAATTCGCGCGCAATGGTTTCCAGCGGTGCATCATAAATCACCCGAGCGCGTGCGCTGTACTCGGCCAGTGCGCGGCAAAAGGCCAGTTGCTCAATTAAGAACTCGCTCCACTGATGTGTGCCGATGAAAAACAATTCCCGCCCGTTCAGCCAGTGGGCAAAGGTGGCCGCCAAATTCGTTTCCAGCCCATAGGCCGCTTGCATGGCGTGCGCCCACCCGTGCGCGGAGGGGCATATTTCCAACTCAGTTGCCACAAGTTGAAACCCATCAGCGGTAGGGCAGAGTTGAAAATCTGGCCGCAGGGAAAGTACGGGCGCGGCGCTGACCCAGCCGCGCAAACTTTCTGGGGCTTTATAGCGGAGTAGCGCAGTGAGTTCATCGTCCGCGCCGAAGCGGGCGTTCACCGCATCAAACAACTTAAATAGCGCGTGGGAGATTTTTTGCAGTTGAAATTGAACGGAAACTGGCAGAACAAACGGCTCACAGGCGGCCAGCCACCACGCGCCTTGTAGGCCAGCAAAACTAATGCCAGTGGCGCGGAGTTTGGAATAAATTTCGGCGTCACTCATCGGCGAGGTGGCGGAGAAAGCGTTCCGGCGCGTTGAGGAACTCGCGCGTCAGGCGCACATGCTCAAGGGACGCATAGGTTACGGCTTGCGGCGGCTGTTGGTCAAAACTCAGAAGGGTGGCGCCGGGCAGGGCCATGAGAATGGGCGAGTGTGTGGCAATAACAAATTGCGCGTCTTGCGGCACTAGTTCTTGAATGAGTTTGATGAGGGCGATTTGGCGGAGCGGCGAGAGTGGGGCTTCCGGCTCATCCAGCAAGTACAGGCCACCGGGCACGAAGCGGGCGCGGAAGAAGCTGAAGAAACTTTCGCCGTGCGAGCGGGCATCTAAATCGCCGCCATAGCGTTGCATCAGGGCGCGCCGTTCACCGCGCACCGGCCCCAGCGCCAAGTCGCGCGCGTAATCACTGCGGCCACGAAATTCTCGCTCAATTTCACGTTCATCGTCTGCCAGCGCCGCGCGGCTGGCGTTGAGCCGTTGGATGTAGCCAAAAAAATCTTCCGCCCGCAGAAAGAAGCCTTTGCGTGTGCGCTTATTCCATGTGAGTTTTAAACAATCTGCCAGTGGGCGCGCGTGGACGAGTGTTTTATCCGCCGTAGAATCTTCACTGCCGGCCGCAATGGAGCCAGCCGCCAGCGCCAACGCTTCTAAAAAAGTAGATTTGCCAGAGCCGTTTTCACCCACCAGAAAGGTAACGGGCGCGGTGAATGTAAGCGTGGGCTGGCTTTGCACCAGCGGCAGGCTGAACGGGAAGGCCGATGTTTTTTTTGCTTGGTTAATTTCAATCCGCACAGTGCGCAGGTGGGGCATAGGAGGATTGATTATACTTGACCTAAATTTTAGGATGGATTTTATGCGCCGAACATTTTTGGTTTTACTGATTGTGCTCACGGCCTGCACCATGGCTACGCCTGCGCCAACCGTTACTGCTCCGCCGCCTATCGCCACTTTGGCGCCCACCGCCACCCCTGCGCCAACCGTTACGCCGCTTCCACCCACGCCGCTTCCACCGCAGTTAGCCGTTCGCGACTATGCTTCCGGCGCTGTAAATTTTGTGCCTGTGACGAGTGTTTTAGACCCGCAAACGCATTTTGGCGGGTTATTGCCGCGCGCGGCTGTGGTGGAGCGTGAAGTTTTCTTTTTGGATTACGGCAACCCGCCTTTCATCAAAGCGGCTACAACGGAAGGAATGCGTGAATTAAGCTGGTCTAATGAATACCCGCAAACAACGTTAGGCCGGTTAAGCCAAGAACTCATTTGGAGTGTGCCGCCGCAGAATTTTACCGATGGCGGCACGGAATTGCGGGCCACCACGTTGGATGGCGCTTCCACGCGAATGGTATTGAGGCTGACTTTATCTGCGGACGTTGCGCCGTTTGAACCGCTCTTTGCCCGTGCGGCCAATGATGGGCAAGATTTCTTTTTTAGCCTAGGGCCATATGGTATTGGCGGTTACATTTTGTTCGGCGGTGCGTCTAGTTTGTACCGTTACAACACAGCCTCACAAACCGCCACCGAACTCATCCCTTTTGGTTGGAACGGAAAATACTTGTGCTTGGATGATTTATCGCCGGACGAAACCCGTGTGGCGCATCATTGCGATGATGACCGCGATCACTTTCACGTCATTACGCTAAATGGCGCGCAAATTGCCGGCTCCATCGACGTGTATTTTCCAAAAGAGCTTCTTGGCGTGGCCCAAATTTGGGGGAATGCGCGTTTCAGTGGAGATGGCGCGCGGGTGGCTTATGCGCTGGCGTTAGGTAATCCAGAAGCGGAGCAAAGTTGGGTGGCGATGAGTGTGAATGAAAACTTAAGCGGCAACACGGATAGCAAAGTCATCGCCACCAGTGAAGTGGGTAGTTACTTCACCGTGCTCGGCTGGCTGAATGCGGATACGGTACTTTTGCAAAATTATGGCAAAACGCCAACCGTCTGGTCGGTTAGCGTTGTCTCCGGCGCGCTCACCCAATTGGCCGAGGGCGAGTTTTTGGCGTTGGTGCGATAGTTCGGTTTGTGCCCTCTGTTTTTAGGCATTTTTGGGGTTAAGAACCTAATTGTGATAATTGCGCCTCCTTCGACTGCGCGCCGCTCAGGATGTTTGTTATGGCGCTGATAAACAAAAGGCCGCTGAGATGTCTCAGCGGCCTTTACGTTTTACGCTTCAGGCATAAGCGCTTACGCTTCTTCCAACGCCTTCTCGGCGGCTTTTTGCAGTTTCACGCGTTGCTCTGCGTTGAGGATGCGCTTGCGGATACGCAGGTTTTTAGGCGTTACTTCCAGCAATTCATCTTCGCCTAAATACTCAATGCATTCATCTAGGCTCATGCGGCGGGGAGGGGTGAGGGCCACCAAAATTTCCGCGCGGGCGGCGCGCACGTTGGTGAGTTGCTTCTTCTTGCAGATGTTGTACAGCAAATCCTCAGGCCGCACATGCTGGCCCACCACCATGCCCTCATACACTTCTGTGCCCGGCTCAATAAATAGCGTGGCCCGTTCCTCGGCGTTGCGGATAGCATACGCCGTGGCCAAGCCAGCCTCCATCGTCACCACACTGCCTAATTCGCGGCGCTCAATAGCGCCGGCAAACGGTTTGTAATCAAAGAACAGCGAGTGCATTTGGCCGGTGCCTTGAGTGGCGGTGAGGAATTGGTAGCGAAAGCCCAGCAGGCCGCGGGTGGGCACGATGTAGGTGAGATACACCGAGCCGTCGCCGGCGTTGACCATGTTGGTCATCTGCCCGCGCCGCCGCCCCAGCATTTCAATCACCGTGCCCATGTGGCTCTCGGCCACTTCAATATGCACTTCCTCCCAAGGCTCCAGCATCTCGCCGCTCTCGCCTTTGAGGTAAATCACTTCAGGGCGCGAGACTTCCAGTTCAAAGCCCTCGCGCCGCATGGTTTCAATCAAAATTGCTAGGTGCAGTTCGCCGCGCCCACTCACTAAGAATTTATCGGCTTGGTCTGTTTCTTCCACCCGTAGGGAAACGTTGTGCTCCAACTCTTTGAATAGCCGCTCACGGATTTGGCGTGAGGTCACATAATTGCCTTCCCGCCCGCCAAACGGCGAGGTGTTCACGCCAAAGGTCATGCGCACAGTGGGCGGCTCTACGCGGATGCCGGGCAGGGCCACCGGGTTTTGTGGGTCAGCTACCGTATCGCCAATGTGGGCTTCATCCATGCCGGCTACGGCCACAATATCTCCGGCGGATGCTTCCTCCACTTCAACCTTGCCCAGCCCCTGAAAGCCGAACAGATATGTAATGCGATAGTTGTGTAGCTGGCCTTCATGGTCAATGCGCGTCACGGTTTGGTTTTTCTTCAGTTTGCCGTTGAAGATACGGCCCACGGCGATTAAGCCTTTGTAATCGTCATAGCTCAGGGTGGTCACCAGCATCTGCGTGGGCGCGTCTAAATCTACGGTGGGGGCGGGGATGTGCTGAAGAATGGCCTCAAACAGCGGCTGGTAATCGGGCGAAAGTTCCAGCGTTGGCCCGGCTTGCTGAGTGAGGGCGTTGCAGTAGATGATGGGGAAATCGGCCTGCTCATCACTTGCGCCGAGTTCAATGAACAAGTCAAACGTTTTGTTCAATGTATCTTTCGGAATAGCGTCTTTGCGGTCAACTTTATTAATGACCACAATTACTTTGTGCTTCATCTCCAGCGCCTTGCGGAGCACAAAGCGCGTTTGCGGCATTGGTCCTTCGGCGGCGTCCACCAGCAAAAGCACCCCATCCACCAAGTTCATCACGCGCTCCACCTCGCCGCCAAAATCGGCGTGGCCGGGCGTATCCACGATATTGACTTTGATGCCTTTGTAGGTAAAGGCGGCGTTCTTGGCAAAAATGGTAATGCCGCGCTCGCGTTCTAAGTCGTTGGAATCCATCACGCGCTCGGCCACATGCTGGTTCTCGCGGAAGGTGCGGGCCTGCCGCAGGAGGCCATCAACCAACGTGGTTTTGCCATGGTCAACATGGGCAATGATGGCGATATTGCGTAAATCGGTGCGTTCAGTCAACATACAGTTACTTTCCGGTTGTGCGTACACAACAAAACGCCTCGGCCAAACCAAGTGGGGCCGAGGCGAACTCAGTCCTAACGCCCGAAATCATATCACGGAGCGGCGGAAGTGGGGAGGCTCAGGCGTACATGGCCGTTTCGTGGGCAAGGTTCTCCGCGCAATGAATGGAACAAGCGCGATACTCTGAATAAAACAGCCGTTCGGCATCGGAATCTGTCAGCGCCCAAATATTGGTTGTGGGCAGGCCGCAGGCGCGGCACGGATGCGGGGCCGGATCCGTGCGAATGAGTTCCAGTGAAGCGTACACATCCACCATGCGCAATAGACTCCTAAGAAATTTAGGTGTTACAGTGCAAGGAATGTGCCAGAAAAGCTTTTTTAAATCGAATTTGTCTTGAAACAAGCCCCCCTGAGCATTGTGAGCGAAGTCGAGGGACGAAGGGTACGCTTTAGCCAAAAGCGATCCGTTAGAAACAGTTTCTAAATCACCCGGTCATTTCCGCCGTCCACCGGGATTTGCGCCCCGGTTGTTTTGGCAAACAGCGGCCCGCACAGCTCGGCGGCCAGTTCGGCTACATCACGGCTTTTCACCTCAGCGCGCAAGATGTTTTTGGTTTTATATTCTTCCACAGTGAGTTTGTAGTGTGCGGCGCGGGCTTGCAAAATTTCATCCGTCCACAGGCCGGTATCAAACACCGCATCCGGGTGCAAAATGTTTACGCGGATGTTATCCGCGCCCCACTCCAGCGCGGCCACGCGGGCTAACTGCGTGAGGGCGGCTTTGGAGGCCGAATACGCCGCCGCGCCCGGCCCGGGGGCGGGCACGTTCTTGCTGGCAATTACGGCTACGCGGCCGCCGCGCGGCGCAAGTTTTAGCAAGGCATGCGCTTCCCGCAAAAGCGTGAGGTTGGCATCGGTGTTGATTCGGAACGTGCGCGTCCATTCCTCATCATCTAGTTCCGCAATGCGCCGGCTGGCCGGAAAGATGCCCGCGTTGAGGATGAGCATATCCAGCCCGCCGTACCTCTGCACCGTTTGGGAAAGTGCGCGGCCAATTTGCGCCGCGTCGCTCACATCACACGCCAAGCCGTGAAAATCTGCGCGCTTAAAAACTTCGGTGATGGCCGGATTCACATCCAAACCTACCACTGCCGCGCCGCGCGCCAGCAAAGACTCGGCGCATGCTTTACCAATGCCGGAGGCTGCACCCGTCACCAGCGCCACCTCGCCGGCAAACATCTTCGGCGCGCCGCCCCGTTTGAGCTTGGCCTGCTCCAAATCCCAATACTCCACCTCAAACAGCTCCGCCTCGCCCAGCGCGCGCCAGCCGCCTAGCGCCTCGGCTCGCAGGATAATATCTATTGTGTGCCGATAAATTTCCTCGGCAATGGCGGCCTCAGCCGCCGTGCGGCCCACTGCGATTAAGCCAAACTCCTCATCCAATATCACGCGCGGGGCGGGGTCTAGCATCGTCAGGGCGGGTGTGAACCAAGCGGCGTAACGCTCAAAATACTCACGGTAGGCGGCGGCATACGCTTGAACATCACGGCCCACTAAGGGCAGGCGCTTGGTGCGGATCACATGGTCTGGCGTGGCCGGGCCTTGCTGAGAAATTTCATTCACCCGCGTATGGTGGACAAAACTCAACGTTTGTTCATCCGCGTGAGCGCTGAGTAGGACGGGAAAACCCGCCACCCGCGAAACTTCCTGACGGAGCGCGGCAAGCTCGGGCGGGTGGCGCAATTCTGCCCGCTCTGCCGCCACCGCTATGCGCCATGCGCCTTTTTGTTTCAGATACGCTTCGGCCTCGGTCACCAAATCAATCATGCGGTCATAGCTTTCCTTGGCGGTCTCGCCAAAGGTGAAGAGCCCATGGTTGAGCAAGACCATGCCCACTGTTTGCGGCGTGGCGTGTTTGGGGAACAACTCGGCGCAGGCTTTTGCCAACTTGAAACCGGGCATCACATACGGAATCACCACCACCCGTTCACCATACACGTCACGGATGCGGGCTTCGCCGTCCGTTGTATTGGTCAGCGTTACAATCGCATCGGCGTGGGTGTGGTCCACAAATTTGTAAGGCAGAAGCGCATGCAAAATCGCCTCCACCGAAGGGTCTGGCGCGGCGGGGTTGGTAAGGGCCACACGCAGTTCACGCGCCATCTGCACATCACTCAACGCGGGCAATTGGGCCAATTTCAACACGTGCGCCATCCGCACAGGCGCAAAACCGGCGGCTTCAATAGTTTCCAAGTTCCAGCCACTGCCCTTGACGTACAACAGCTCTTCTTCCACGCCAAACAGGTTGTGTTCTCGAATTTTGACGGAAGTGTTGCCGCCGCCGTGCAAAACTAAATCTGGGTTGCGGCCTAACAGGCGGGAGGTATATACGCGTAAGTTGAGTTCACCCGCGTAGTGAGCGGCGTCTGAGTCATTCCATAGATTTTGCATGTGGATGCTCCGTTTGCGCAATTTAGGCTGAGATTCTACCGGAAGTTGTAATGGATGAGGCCACAAGACAGTCTGAATTTTCGGATAACCCTCACCTAAGACGATATACTTATTCCAAGATTTGGAGCCAAGCTATGACTGAATTGGAAGCTTTCCGAGAAGAAAAAGATGAATTTTTCCGCACTCACCCGCAATCGCCGCTCACCGCAGAACAACAGCGGGCGTTCAAAGGCCTGAGCTATTTCCCGGAAAACTCGGCCCTGCGGCTGGAAGTAGAGGTGGAGCCATTTGCCGAGCGTGAGGTAATAGACGTGCAAACCACCACCGGCGAGGTGCGGAAGTATCAGCGTTTTGGGCGCTTTAGCTTTGAAGTGGACGGCCAGCCCGCCGCGCTCACCATTTACGCCACGCCGCACGGCTTCTTCTTGCCCTTTGTAGATGCGCTGGCCAACAAGGAAACGTATCCGGCCGGCCGCTATTTAGAGCCGGAGCCGCTCGGCGGCAACAAATTCTTAGTGGATTTCAACGTGGCCTACAATCCGTTCTGTGCGTACAACGAAGCTTACTCATGTCCGCTCACGCCGTTTGAAAACCGACTCAAAGTCCCCATCCGCGCCGGCGAGAGGATTTTTGAAGAGCACTAGCAGGGAATTACGCCCTTGGCCACTACGGCCAACAACCTCAACACCTCCACCAAGCAGAGGCATTATTTGAACAGTTGAAATGTAGGACGGATTGAGGATAGAAGCGCCCTTTAGTAGAAGTAATGGCTTGTTGATGGTCAGTCATTCATTTTCGGTTGGGTTTTGCGCCTGCCATTGCTGAACCATGTAATCCAAAAACTTTCGCCACGCTTCCGCCGCCTTTGGGTTGACCATGCCCATTTCGGCGTTTTCTTCTAAGATGTTGACCTTGAGTTGGAGGCTGGAAAGTAAATCATGATTGATGCGCGCCCCTTTTTGTAAAAGCAATTCCACCACGCGGATGTGCCCGGCAAAGGTGGCATTCATCAGCGGTGTTTTGGCCGCGCCACCCAAATTCTCTATATCTGCCCCAGCTTCTAACAAACGCGCCACCACTTCAAGGTGGCCGTTTTCCGCCGCCAAGTTCAAGGCTGTATCACCAAAGTCACCTTGAGCGTTGACGTTGGCCCCCGCGCTCAATGCATTGTTTACGGTTTCTAAATCTCCACTGCTGGCGGCTTGCCGGAGGGCTTCCATTAAGTTGGCAGACATGTGACGCTTCTCCTGAAGTTAATGGCTTGTTGAGAAGCATTATCCTGCCGACCCCTGAGTTTGTGAATAGCTTGGACGTAGCTGACTCTTACGCCGCCGCTGTTTGTTGCCGCCGGTAATTCAGCACGCCTTCCGCGCCGAAGAGCAGGAGAGCGGCCCAAACAATGGCGAAACCGATTAAGCGCTCCGGTGGAAAAGGTTCACTATATACAAACACGCCCAGAAAAAATTGAATGGTGGGCGCAATGTATTGCAGAAGCCCAATCACTGAGAGCGGGATTCTCTGCACGCCGGATGCAAATAGCAGAAGCGGAACTGTGGTGGCCAGCCCCGCGCCAATCAACAGAACATCCGAGAGTGGGCTAGTGTGCAAAAAGGCCGCTTGCCCGCCGCTTTCTACCAAGAAAAGATAGCCCAAAGCCGGCAAAAACAAAATGGCCGTTTCCAGCGTCAGCCCTTCCAACGAGCCGAGCGGGGCCAGCTTTTTCACTAAACCATACACGCCAAACGTGCCCGCCAGCGTCAGCGCAATCCACGGTAACGCGCCGTAGGCCACCGTGAGGTACAACACGCCCACCGCCGCCAAGCCGCACGCGGCCCACTGCCACAGGCGCAAACGCTCCCGCAGGAAAATCACGCCTAGTAATACGCTCAACAACGGATTGATGAAGTAGCCGAGGCTGGTTTCTACGATGTGGCCGGCGTTAACGGCCCACACGTAAGTGAGCCAATTGAGGCCGATAAGCACGGCGGCGAAGAAATACACCTTCAACACACGCGGCTGGAAAACGGCGGCGCGGAAGGCAGGCCAGCGGCGCATGAAAAAGATGACGGCCAGCAAAGCCACGCATGACCAAACAATGCGATGACTGAGCAGTTCCGGCGCGGGCACATGCTGAAGCCACTTCCAATAAACGGGCAGTAAGCCCCATAAGCCGTAAGCGCCGAGCGCGTAGAGAATACCTTTGTTCATGTTGCGATTTTTACCCTGAGGCCGCTCAGAACACGAGGGCCGGAAAGAATCTTTGTGTAACTGGGTGCTCTTTGAGTCTTGGCGTTTAGCTGGAATTAGAAGATGAGCGGGCCAGCGTAATCACCACCACGCCTACCAGAATAACGCCCAAGCCGAGCAGGCCAAAACCTGTAATCGCGCCATCGGCGAAGAGCAGGCCGAGGCCGAGCGCCACCACCGGGTTGACGTATGTGTAACTCAATGCCAAAGAGGGGCGCACCGTGCGGATGAGGAACATGTACGCCGTAAACGCCACCAGTGAGCCGAACACAATCAGATACAGCCACGCGCTTACAGCCGGAACGGTGAGCGGGCCTAATTGTTCACCTTGCCACACGCTGATGATTGATAGCCCAATGCCGCCCACCAACATTTCGGCGGCAGAACTCATGGGGCCTTTGGGAAGGTTGAGTTTGTAGCGGCTGAGCACCGAGCCGAGCGACCAACCGATGGGCGCGAGCACTAAAGCGATTGCGCCGAGCGGGGCCGCGCGTAGTTCGCCTTCCAGGTTGAGCAAAATCACGCCGACCAAGCCTAGCACAATGCCCACCCACTCACGCCGCGTGGGCCAATGGCCGAACAAGCCAGAGAATAGCGCCGTCCACAAGGGGGAGGTGGCAATCACTGCCGCCGCCAGCGCCGACGAGACCCACTGTTCGGCAAAGGTTACGCCGCCGTTGCCCACGCCGAGCAATAACATGCCTGCAATGCCGGCGTGAAGCCATTCTTGGCGCGTGGGCATGGGTTCACCCCGCCAGCGCAACCACGCCAGCATGAGGCCGCCCGCAATGATGAAGCGTGTGCCCACCAACATGAAGGGCGGGAATGATTCTAGGGCGATGCGCAGACCCAGATAAGTGGAGCCCCAGATGAAATAAACCGCCAGCAAGCTCAGCCACACTTCTGGCCGCCAGCGGCGGAAACTTTGAGTGAGAGGTGTTTGAGTAAGTTCCATAGAGATATAAGGCTCTTCTAAATTTGAGCGGACTTTTTAACGCAAAGCTCGCTAAGGGCGCAAAGAGCGCAAAGTTTTCTTGGCGGACGCTTGCTACCTTTAGGTGGTTGTGGCTTTGCGCGAGATTAAGGGCTTTACCAGAAAATATGCCCCTCGCCCACAATCACCGTTTGGCCGCCGATTTTCAATTCAGTAAAGACCTCACCTGTACGACGGGCGATGACGTGAATTTGGCTGGGGCGGCCCATCTCCACGCCTTGCTCAATAAGGAAGCGCCCCTCCGGCAGGAGGCCGTAGTGCACAGCATAGGCTCCCATTGGCGCGGCGGCTGAGCCAGTGGCCGGGTCTTCGGGGATATCAAAAATATGCGGCGCGAACATGCGGGCATGGAGGTGCGCGTGTGGCCCGGTGGTTTCGGTGGTGAATAAGTAGGCCGCGGCGGATTCATGTTCACCCTCAAACAAGGCGGCCAGCGCAGACTGATTGACGCGGCAACGGCCAATAGCCTCGAGTGAGCGAAGCGGGATGAAAAGATAGGGCACGCCAGTTGTGACCATCTGTACCGGTAAATCTTCGCGTAAATCCGCCGCCGTCACACCGAGCGCGGCGGCCACTTGCTCCCGGTCAGTTCGCACTTCTCTAAACTCCGGCGCGCGGTGCGTCATCCACACAAATTGCGGCTCACCGCTGGCGTTGCGCTCAATCGCCACTTTGAAGGGGCCAATGTTGAGTTGCAGAGTGGCTTCTACACCCGGTAGCTCACCGCTTTGAGCTAACACAAAGGCAGTGCCCACGGTGGGGTGGCCGGCCACTGGCATCTCTATGGCGGGCGAGAAGATGCGCACCCGCTTATCAGTGCCGGGCATCTCCGGCGGCAATACAAACGTGCTTTCGGAGTAGTTCATCTCGCGTGTGAGCGTCTGCATTTGTTCCGCCGTTAGCCCACGCGCATCGGTGAAGACGGCTAGTTGGTTGCCGCCAAACGCTTTATCAGTAAAAACATCAGCTTGAATGAAGTGGTATTTTGGCATAAGACTATAGACGACGGACGGAAGACGGTTGACGGCAGTTTGGCCGTTTACCGTCCATGGTCTGCCGTCAATTTAGAATTTCCACTGCTTGCCCAACAGTAAGCGTGCCCGGCCCGGCATGAATGACGTTCTGTCCGAAGAGCGCGCCGCGTTCACTGTTGCGGTATTGGGCTAAGGTGGCCAGCGGCTCTTTGCCGCGCACGGCGGTAGCTTGGTCTGTGGTGGTGGTGACGCACCGCGCACACGGCTTCACAATATCCAAGATCACTTCACCAATGCGTATCTGCTTCCAGGTATCTTCCGCGTAGGGCGTCCCACCAGAAACCACCAAGTTGGGCCGGAAGCGGTTCATGGGCAGAGGCGTCGCCAATCGGGCATTCAAGTCATCTAAAGATTCTTGCGAGATGAGGAGCAATGGGTAGCCATCGGCAAAGCCGGTTTGGTCAGTAGGGCGGCGGGCATACTCGGCGCTCACTTTCCGCACCACCGCTTCATCAAACTTCACCAGCCGCACCGCCTCACCAAGATACTCACTCAGCCACTGTGCGGCCTCATCCCCTTGATCAAGCGCTTCCACCGTATCCCGCCAAATTTTCACCGGGCGGCGCGTGTTAGAAACTTGCGTCTCTACTATCAACGCAGACATGCCGGGCGCGGTGAGCGTAAGCGTGCTGTTGGAAATCTGCGGCTCAATCAGCGCCAGCCGCGTATGCTCACGTTGCGTCACAAAATGATTGTTCGCATCTACAATCAAAAAGCGCCGGTCATGTTCAAGGCCGCGCGCATCCAGCGCCGCCGTTTCCAGCGCGTAGCCTCGGCAGGATTTAATAGGGTAGTAGTAAATGCCAGTGAGCGTAATCATTGCGCCCTCGTAGCTGTTGCCGAAGCGGCGGGCGCGGCTGGGCGAAGGGCTTGCCACAGCAAGCGGCCATTCACCACCAAAATACCAACCACCACCAACGCCGATCCGGCAAACAGCCGCCAATCGGCTGGCTCATTGAGCAACAAAATACCCAGCACCAGCCCAATCACCGGGAACACATACGTCACCATGGTAGTGCGCGTTGGCCCCCAAGCGTTGAGGAGCGAGAAGAAAAGCAAATACGCCGCGCATGAGCCGAGCAAGCCGAGCCAAATCACGGCAAACCACGCCAACGGTGAAGTGGGCAGGACGAGCGGCTCGGCTACCGGCGTGGCCGCCGCCATAATTACATCGGCGAACAATAGCACCATAAACGTTTGCACCACGGGCGATTGCCCACGCAGATGCTTGCGCGAGAAGTTGGCGGCCACTGCGTAGGAGATGGCGGCGGCTACTACTGCCAATTCCCCCACAATGTTGTCGGTCAATGCGCCAAACTGAAAATCCTTGCCCACTAAAATCACAAGGCCGATGAAACCAATGATTAAGCCGCCTAAGCGGCCAGCCGTGATTTTATCGTCCTCTTGCCAAAAGTGAGCGATGACGATGGTGAACAGTGGCACGGTTCCATTGAGGATGGACGCTAGGCTGGAATCAATCCGGCGTTGGCCCCACGTGATGAGCAAAAAGGGTAGGGCGGTATTGAACAAGCCCATAAAGGCAAAAGCCCCAATAACATGTGGCAAACGCGGAAAGGTTTGTGACCTGAGCGCCAACACGCCCACCATGCCCAACAGGCCAAATAACAGTCGAAAGGTAACCAGCATAAACGGCCCGAAGGTGGTGGAGCCTTCGGGGTGGAGCAATCCTAAAACTGGCAATTCGCCACCCTGACCGACTTTAATCCACAGGAAAGACGAACCCCAAATTAGGCCTAATAGCAAAAAATTGCCCCAATCTTTGAGTTTCATTTCAGTTTCCTTTCAATTGACGTTGAAATGATAAGTTGAAAGCCGCGTGCGGCCTAGCGATTTCTTGCGGTGATCGATCTTACGGGTTTATCCCAGTCCTTTAATCTGTTGCATCGCCTCGGCCACCTGACGCGAAAGCGCATCTTCCCGTTGTTTCAATTGCGTGATGATATTGGCGTAATCGTTAGCGTGGCGGTTTTGGCTGAGCTTAAACTTCGCCTCCACCCGCGTTACCACAATTTCAAACGCCACCACACCCTGCATCTGCTGAAGCACTCCAGGAGGCTGTTCTTCCAATTTGTATTCGCCGGGCTGGGCCTCGTAGCGGCTCACCATGCGCGTCAGATGCGCCAGCACTTCGGCCTCATCTTCTATCAACTGCGCGTAGCCGTAGGCGTGCACCGTCATGTAATTCCACGTGGGCACATTGGGATGGTCATACCAGCGCGGCGAGATGTAAGCGTGCGGCCCACTGAAAATCACCAGCACGGTTTTCTCCGGCGTGAGCGCGCGCCAGTGAGGATTGGCCTTGGCAAAGTGCCCGGCTAAACGGCGTTCGCCGCGCGCATTTACACGCAATTCCAGCGGCAGGTGCGTGGCCGTCGGCGCGCCGGTTTCGTCCACACTCACAATCACGGCAAACTCATTTTGTCGGATGAAATCATGGATGAGGGCTTCATCCGTTACGGCGTAAAGCGGGGGAAGATACATGGCTCAGTTAAATAAATATTTGCTCCGCGTTTCAGTGTCTGACGCAGAGCAAACACTCTGTAAACGCGGTATGGTCACTGATGGATGACCGGCGGCTCGAACAGTCTTTTGAACGAAAAAGCGAAGGGCGTCTCGCCGTGCGTGGTGAGATAATCCAGCCGCGCTTTGGCTTCGTGCGGTGTGGGAACCGCGTCCGCCGGAATCCACCATAAGGCATAGTAGGGCGTGGTGAGCGTCTCAAACCACTCATGCCGCCGCCGCACAAAGGCCACATGCTCACTCTTGTAGGTGTAATTTTTTAGCGCTTCCACACTTTCCCACACGCTGGCGTTGATGATGATGCGCTCATCTGGATACAACCGAACCGAAGTGGCGTTGTTGGCCACATCATCTTTGAACCGCCATACAAAGCCGGGGCTGACATCTGCTAGAGCATTGATGCGGTCTAGCGCTTCCCGGAATTCCGTCATAATTGGGCTATCTATCGGCCCTAACATGCGGCCAATGTTGAATTGGGCGAGATGAGAATTAGGCATGATTTTGCGTTTTCCATGCGGCATACATGCCCTGCATCTGCTCAATATGCTCACGCACGTGGCGCTCGTAAATATCCAGCCACTGGTCAAACGTCATCGGGCCGCTTTCAGAATGCATGACCGTGTTGGCCCATGCGGACTCAGGCAAGCGGCGAATAAGATGATATGTGTTGCGGCGTAGAAGCTTGAACAGTTCCACTGCTTCTTCGGCGCTTTGCTCACTATAGTTCAGGGCGCGCGCCCATTGCATTTCATCGTAGCCCTGCACCGTTGAGCCGGGTTCCGCCGCCAAACGGCGGGCGCGCACATAACTATTGGCCTCGCTATCGGCCAGATGCACCACCACCTCATGAATCGTCCACTCTTCAGGGGCGGGGCGGAAGTGCCACGCCGCCTGCGGCAGGGCTTTCAACGCCGTTTCCAGCTTTTCGCCGGCGCGGCCATAGCTTTCAATCTTGGCTTGGCGTTCTGCCTGATTCATTTGCTTGCTCCGTTACGCCCCGACGAGCGGGCCAAGCCTTCCGCTACATCCAGCGCGCCATTCTCTTTGAGCGTGGACATGACGATCATCGTCACGCTTCGTTGAACGGTGACCTTTGACCGAATGCGGCTGAGTAAGGCGTGTAATTGTTCTGGCCCAGCCACGCGCGTTTTGATGATGAGACAATCCTCGCCCGCGATATCGTAGGCTTCCAGCACTTCTGGGTCTTGCGCGATGCTTTTTAGGCCGGGTTCATGTTTCTCATCAAAGGCCAACGTAAGACGGATGAAGGCGGTGAGAGGACGGCCCATGGCGGCCGCATTCACTCGCACGGTGTAACCCTGAATCACGCCTCGTTGCTCAAGCTTTTTTACGCGCTCAAAGACTGAGGGCGCGCTCAGGCCTACCTGCTCCCCAATGGCGGCGTTGGTTTGCCGCGCATCTTGCTGAAGCAGTTCTAAAATCTGGCGATCAGTCTCATCCAGCGTGGGAAACATATTAGTTGAGCACTTCCAGCACGACCGGCGCCCGGGTAAGGGGAGAAACCAGAGCGGCTTCAGTGCTTTCCGCCAACGCAAACTGCTCATCCGCGCACAGCAAAACATCCCTGCCCTGCGCCGAGAGCCATGCACAGCCATCTACCACACGCACCCGCTGGCCCACCTCAGGCAAGCGATAGACCTCACCCGGATAAACGGCTAAACGCACCAAGACCTCAGAAGGAGTGATGTTGCGACTAAGGAAGGCTGAATTTAAGGTATTCATGGTTTACTCCTTTCCAATGAGCTTTGGATAATCCTGCCTTTTGCCTAATACCAGATTGTTTCAATCTGAATATGCTGAAAATTGTAAGGAAAAATATAACACATGTCAATTGGCATTCGATGGACTTAATGAAAGACGAAATAATTTTAGCAAAATGATATTAGGCATTGCTTGTAACTGAATTTTATTAGGCAACCAATTTCATCAGTGAAGCTTGGCACAAATTATCTAACCCCCGCCAAAGACGCGCCCTTGAACCCATTTTCAATATATTGTGTGGCATACTTCCTAAAACTTATGCATCTCACCCTCATCCCTTCGCCATTTGATTTAGACCAACCGCTACACCGCATGGGCCGTGCGCCGGGCAATTTGCTGGCGGCTGATTTGGTGAATTGGCTAGAAGCTGATGGGCATACTGTGCAAGTGATTGAGCGCGAAACCGATTTAGGCCCCGGCGACCGTTTAGCGCGCATGGGCCGCAACTTGGCCGCCTTAGCCGAAGCGGTGAATGCGGCGCGGCAGGGTGGGCGTTTGCCGGTGATTTTGGGAGGCGATTGCACGACTTCGATTGGTGTGGTAGCTGGCCTTCGGCGCTCACTGCCAACCGAGTTAGGGATTACATGGTTTGACGCGCACGGAGATTTCAACACGCCGGAAACTACTATCAGCCACTATCTGGGCGGAATGCCGCTGGCGTGTTGCTGCGGGCGTGGGCTGGAAGAACTGCGCATGAGCGCTGGCCTGCAACTGCCGGTGAAGGAAGAAAATGTGGCGCTCCTCGGCGTGCGAGACTTAGACCCAGCGGAAAAAGACCTACTGGACTCCACTGCCGTTCAACGTTTTGACCCAATGCATGTTTCACATTTTACGCCTCAAAACATCCCTACCTATCTCCATTTTGATATTGATGTTTTGGATGTAGCCGTTGCGCCCGGCGTGAGCTATCCCGCGCCTGATGGCTTGGCTCCCCAAACTGCCATTGAGGCCGCGCGGAAAATTGCGCCCCATCTGGCCGCTTTCTCCCTCACCGCCGTGAATCCGGAGCAAGACCCCAGCGGTCAAACTGTGCAGATGGCTATCCATATTTTGCGCGGTATCCTAAGTTGATTGCTGGAAGGATAAAACAAAACGGATGGTCAATTGCCATCCGTTTCATCTGTATCATCCGTTCTTAAGCCATCTCATCTATTCGCAAACCGATAGCCCACGCCGCGCGAAGTGATGATGTAATCCGGCTTCTCCGGATCGCGCTCAATTTTCTTCCGCAGATAGTGCACGTATAACTTCAGGCTTTCCGCGCCATCCCCATACTCCGGCCCCCAGGCTTGGGCAATCAATTCACTGCGGGTGAGCACCCGGCCGGCGTTGCGCGCCAAGTGGGTGAGCAAAGAAAACTCTTTGGGTGTCAGCTCCACCATTTGGCCCCGCACCGTCACCTCACGGGTGAGAAAGTTGATGTGAAGCTCGTTGTTGTTAAAGGATAGCTCATCGGTCGTCTTATGGTCTGATGATTGGCGGCGCAAATGCGCCTTAACCCTGGCCACTAGCTCCCGGTTATCAAATGGCTTTACGATGTAATCATCGCCGCCAATTTCTAAGCCCTTCACAACATCTTTGATGCCCGATTTGGCCGTAATAAACATGACGGGCACCTCAGAAAATTCGCGGAGGCGACGGCACACCTCCCAGCCATCCATATCTGGCATCATCACATCCAACAGCACCATATCTGGCTTTTGGTCTTGCGCCATTTTCAGCCCTTCACTGGGTGAAGAAGTGGTGATGGCCTGGAAGCCATTGTGCTGGAGTAAAGTGCTCACCAGCCACAGCGTGTTCTCATCGTCATCCACTACAAGGATTTTTTCTGCCATTGGCTAACCCTGCCGAGTATTAGTTAGAAAAGTCTAACACGCTCGGCAAACTAACGCAAATCACACATTTTACGGAAGCTCGCCACACTAAGCCACCGGCTTGGTTACTCAGCCGTTGGCAATTGGCTTGAGGATGGTTTTGGTGAGTAACTGAATTTTGAGGAGAGCGCCTCCGCATAAATATGGATAAAGCTGTTATATGGTGGCCTTTATCCTAATTTCAATCTATTGCAATTGGGCTCATAAAACCAGAGACTGCTCTGACGTTTGCCACAAGACCAGCCTGAATCTTAAGTTGCCGTATGGAACGTGCGTGCTACAATGCTTGGCATGGCGCTGGATATAAGCAAACTTGCGGAGAAAATTGACGCCTTGGGTGTTGAGTCGGCTCGCCGTCAAATTGAACTCCAACGCCGATGGCCGGATGTTCAAGCGAAATGGCAGGAAGCCTCCGCCAATCAGATCACTTTGCGCGAACAGGCTGAGAAAACCGCAAAACGTTTTCGGTGGGCGGGCGCCATCCCAACCCATGAACCCATCGCCAGCCACATTCCAGCGCCAGCGCGGGTTGCCCATCTGACTGTGATTGGGGCAGATGGGTCGCAAATCTATCCTAATCGTCACAGCCTTACGCTCTATTACATCCTCAATTTTGGCGCGCTTATCTTTCGATATGGCGTAGAGAACAAAGTCCCCGGCGAAAAGACTTATGGGCAACTCTACTATGAAGAGAAAGACTTGCTAGATGATGAAGGCGGCCTTATCACTGCCGAAATGGTGAACGCCCAGCGCTCAATCGGTGAGCTGGCTCTTTTGGCTGAATTGGCCGCAACAGAAGCGCAGACTACGCCGACTGTGACGTTGTTGGATAATGGCCTGCTCTTATACCTCGCTTGGCGTGAACAAAAGCCTAAGTTTGCAGAGCGTGTTACAGAAAACTATTTGCGCCAACTAGATGAGCTAAGAAATACCACCGCCGCATTAGCCGGAATTACAGATCGCCCTCGTTCTGCGAACCTGTTACGGTTGCTTCACTTATTCGGCTTGCCAACTGAACCTAAAACGGATGCCGATTTGCGTTTGGGCCGCGACTGGCGAGGCTTGACGGACGCTGTATTTTTTGCCGACTTGCCTCCCGGGCATCGGAGTGCATTGTTTATGTTTGCGGGGCCGGATAATCTGCATCAATATCAACCGCGCGGGCATGGGATTTACTTCTTTTTCCTAAATGCTAGCCACACGCCCCATCAGCCGCATCTATTGCGCGTGGAAGTGCCGGAGTGGGTAGCCCTAAACCCCAGCCTTTTAGAATTGGCCCATGCCGCTATTTATGCCCAATGCCAGATGCTTAACGGTTTTCCGTATGTTTTGGCCCGGGCCGATCAGTTGGCGGTCGTTTCGGAAACGGAACGAAAAGCGATTGAGGAGCGGGTAGCCCGCGCCTTAATTCAAAATGGCCTGCCGGTTGCGTTTTCGCTTAAGCAACAACAAAAAACGCTTACACGCAGTGTGAAAGGGAAATATCGCTAATGTTTAAGCCCATTGGCCGTTCGCAACGTAGTGCTACCACCGGTTATGTCTTTGGGTGTTCCGTGCCGGAGCCGGACGTGCCGCTTTTCGGTAGTTTTGTGAAGGCCCCCATTCAACAGGCTCAGGCCATGGCCATTGGATTGATTTACAACATTTCAGTTCAAGATGATCTGTTTGTTCGCCCCATTATTGCCGCACAAGACAAGATGAGCGATGAAGATTATGAGATTTACGTGGCGGATGCGCGCCGTAACCAACATGTCCCCATTGAAGTGAGCGTGCTGACGGTTGGGTATCAGGCGGGTGAACGCTATTTTCAGAACCTTCCCCCTCAGCCGCCTGTTTTGCTGGATGAAGTACGGTATTGTGATGAGGCGGAAATTATGGCCTTTACCGAAGAGAGTGAGTATTTCACTCTCATCTTGGCCTCCAAAGATGCCCCCGCTGACCAATTGCTTGCCGCCGCTATCCAACAGGCGGTGAAATGCCGCCCGCCGCAAGATCGCGAGCGCTTTTTGCAGAAGGCGGGCCGCGAGCTGGCTAAACTGCTCAACCGCGATTTGCCGCGCCTTGAACGTTTACTACGCCGCATTCAACCTTGACGACGGACGATGGCAGACTGACGACGGATATTAGCCGTCCGCCGTCTTTTGTCCGCCGTCGGCAATGACTATGACCTTTCGTGGAAATTTAGATGAACTTGGACGGCCGCTTTTCCGCCGGCGGCTGGGCACGGTGGTGAGCGGCTCGCTCTCTCAGGGCTTGCAGGTGAAGCTGGAGCCGGGCGATGTGGCGCAGGGCGTGAAACCCGGCACGATAATTGAAGAACTGGCCGTAGGTAAATACGTGGTGGTGGATGGCGCTTCGCAACGCCGCTTTTTCTCCATCATCACCGATATTGCTTTGGGCCACCTCAACCCGGAACTGCTCAGTTCACCGCCCGCCGCCGATGATGCCTTTGCCCAAGCGGTGTACGGCGCCGAGCTGGCGTTTGGGCAAATCAACGTAGCGCCCATGCTGGTTTTGGAGAGCGGTGCGGACGAAGCCAAGCCGGTAAAAACCATCCCCGCCCACTTCTCCCCGGTATTTGAAGCCACTGAGGAAGATGTTGACCGTATCTTTGGCCGCGAAGATGAAGAGCACTGGAATATTGGCACGCCGCTGGATATGGAAAACATCAAGGTGAACCTTGACCTCAAGCGCTTTGTGGAACGTTCCTCCGGCGTGTTTGGCAAGAGCGGAACGGGCAAAAGCTTCATCACGCGCACCATTTTGGCCGGCATTATTAAAGCCAACGCGGCCAGTAATTTGATTTTTGATATGCACAATGATTACGGCTGGGAGGTGCGCAACGAGCACGGTACGGCCTTCAAAGGTTTGCGGCAGTTGTTTAGCGATGGCCGCGTGGCTGTGATTACGCTTGACCCGGATACCTCGCGCGCGCGGGGCAGTACGATTGATGGCACGCTCCAAATTGGCCTGAATCAGATTGAGCCGGAAGACGTGGAAATGCTGGCCGGTGTGATGGGGCTGAGCGAGGTGCAAGTGGGCGCGCTCTTTTACCTGCGGCGTAAGCTGGGCGCGGATTGGGTGGCGCGCTTGCTGGATGAGTATGACACCAGCGCGATTGATGAGATTGAAGAGTCCGAGAAGATTCAGAGCGGCACCCTGCGGGCTATTCAGCGCAAGTTTGAGCTGTTCCGGCGGTTTGGCTTTTTGCGCGAGACGCCGCCCGCGCAGGATATGGTGGCCGAGATTTTCCACTTGCTCAACCGCGGCAAACATGTGGTGCTGGAGTTTGGCACCTACGGCAACACGCTGGCCGCGTATGTGCTGGTGGCCAATTTCCTCACGCGCCGCATCCACGCCAAATATGTGGATGAGAAGAACAAAGCGGCGGGCAAGGCCGGGCTGGAGCCGCGCCCGCTCGTCATCACCATTGAAGAGGCGCACAAGTTTTTGGACCCGGAAATCGCCCAGCACACCATCTTCGGCACCATTGCGCGCGAACTGCGCAAATACAACGTGACGCTGTTGATTGTGGACCAGCGCCCCAGCGGCATTGAAGAGGAAGTGATGAGCCAAATTGGCACGCGCGTCACCTGCTTGCTGGATAATGAAGCGGATATCCGCGCAGTATTTTCCGGTGTTAGCGGCGCCAGCCAACTGCGGCAAGTGTTGGCGCGGCTGGATACTAAGCAACAAGCGCTGATTTTGGGCCACGCCGTGCCCATGCCCGTAGTGGTGAAAACACGCGAGTACGGCCCCGAACTTTACAAAGCCGTAGGCTGGGCGGATGAGGCCGAGAAGAAGCAAAAAGCGAAGAAGCAGAACGAGGATTTGTGGGGGGAGGAATGAAAGCTAAACAGAAATGCGTAAAGTATTTTTAGCTTTGAGGGCCTAGTGGCCAAAAGGCTGTGATGGCTCAAATCCATTCGAGCGCACATCAAAGTATCTAGTTTCAATTTTGGCTCTGGCTAAAAACCAAATCGGCCTTCCTTCTCCCAGCGGGAGAAGGTGGCCGAAGGCCGGATGAGGGCGAGCTGGCGGCATTTTCTGAGCTTAGGCCGAGTAACGCATAAACCTAGCCCTCACCCCAGCCACCTGCACCCGTAAGGGTGTCTCCCGCTGGGAGCGGGCCGAGACAGTGGTAGATGCACCCAACTGATAGGACAAGAATAAATTTCTTTCATGTTGCAAATTTCCCCCACCCAAGCCCGCCAATTGTTTATTCACCAGCAGAAGCTCTCCGGCGCTGTGCCTGCGCCCACGGCGGCCAACTTGCTGGAAACGGTGCGCGCCCTGCGGTGCGTGCAGTTAGACCCACTGAGCGTGGTGGCGCGCAGTCATCAACTGGTGCTGTTCAGCCGCGTGGGGCCGTACGCGCTGGCCGAGCTAGACCAACTGCTTTGGCGTGACCGCGCGCTGTTTGAGTATTGGGCGCACTGCGCGTCCATCGTCCTCACCGAAGATTACGCCCTCCACTACGCCCGCATGCGAAATTACCCCTCCGGCGAAGGTGTGTGGAGCCAACGCACGCGCCAGTGGATGAAGGAGAACGCCGTGCTCAAACGCTTCATCCTCAGCCGTATCAAAAAGCACGGCCCGCAACTCTCGCGCCAGTTGGAGGAGGAGGGCATTGAGCCGCGCGCGTGGGTCTCCAGCGGCTGGACTTCTGGCCGCAACGTGAGCCGCATGCTAGATTTCCTCTGGCTCTCCGGCCAAATTATGGTGGCTGGACGGCAGGGCGGGCAGAAGGTGTGGGATTTGGCCGAACGCGTTTTGCCCAAGTGGACGCCGCGCGAAAAACTGCCGGAGAAAGAAATCACTAAACGCGCCATTGAACATTCCCTTAAAGCGCTCGGCGTGGGCGCAGAGAAGCACATCAAATATCACTTCGTGCGTGGCCGCTACCCGCACTTTGCCGAAGCGTTAGCCGGATTAATTAAAGAACAGAAAATTAGAGAATTAGAGATTAAAGGCTGGGCTGGCCGCTGGTTTATTCATCAAGATGTTGAACCCTTGTTGGCCGCTTCACCCTCCACCCTCAACGCTCCCCGCACCACTTTGCTCTCTCCTTTTGATAACCTGATTGCTGACCGCGCCCGCACCGAGCAGATGTTTGGCTTTGATTTTCGGATTGAGATTTATGTGCCCAAGGCCAAACGCACATATGGCTACTACGTTTTGCCGCTGTTGCATGGTGATGAGCTGATTGGCCGCCTTGACCCAGAGATGAACCGCGAAACCGGCGTGCTGACTGTGAACGCCGTACATGCTGAGCCGGGCGGCAAAAAGCATTCCGGCGCGGTGGTAGCGCAAGCCGTTCAAAGCTTGGCGCAGTTCCTCGGCGCACAAGAAATCCGCTACAATCGCAAGAACGTGCCAGCCTTTTGGAAGAAGGCCCTTTCAACGTAAAACGTGATTTGTGAAACGTGACGATGCGACTTTCACGTTTCACTTCTCGCTCTCACGAATGTCTGAAATTATTCGCATCCTCCACTTTGCCGATTTGCACGTGGGCATGGAAAACTACGGCAAGATTGACCCGGCCACCGGCATTTCCACGCGCATCAAGGATTTTCTTGACCGGTTGGATGAGGTGGCCGAGTACGCCCGCACGCATGACGCGGATTTGATCCTTTTTGCGGGCGATGCGTTTAAGACGCGTGACCCTGACCCCACACAACAACGTGAGTTTGCGCGCCGCATCAAACAACTGGCAGAAGTCGTGCCGGTGTTTTTGCTGGTGGGCAACCATGATGTGCCCGGCCAAGCCGCCCGCGCCACTTCTATTGATATTTTCACCACGCTTGAAGTGCCCAACATCATTGTAGGCCGCAAACCGGATACGCGCGTGGTTGAAACCAAGCGCGGCCCCATCTTCTTGGCGTGGATGCCGTTTCCGGTGCGTTCCCGGTTGCTGGTGAGTGAAGAGTTGAAGGGCGCTTCGGTGGAGGAGCTTGACCGCGCTTTGGAAGCGCGCGTGAGTGAAACGCTGGCTGATTTTGCCAAACAGGCGGCAGAACAGGATATGCCGCGGGTGCTGGCGGGTCATTTCTCGGTGGGCGGCGCGGAATTTGGCAGTGAGCGCAGTGTAATGGCCGGCCGAGATTTGGTCATCGCTAAATCCGCCCTCGCCGACCCGGCGTGGGATTACGTGGCGCTGGGGCATATTCATAAACATCAAAATTTAACGGCGAATGACTCCTCTCTCCCCCCAGTGGTTTACTCCGGCTCTTTAGAACGCATAGATTTTGGCGAGGCGGCGCAACCCAAAGGTTTTTGTTGGGTGAATTTGCAACGCGGCGCTTCTACATGGGAGTTTGTGCGGGTGCAGGCGCGGCCTTTCTATGTGCTGGAAATTGATGCGCGCGGCGAAGCGGACCCTACGCAGGTGGCGCTGGAAAAAATTGCGGCGCGCACGCTGAAAGAGGCCGTGGTGCGCGTGGCGGTGGAATTGGATGAGGGCCAAGAGCCGCTCTTCCGCAAGCGGGAGGTGGAGCAGGCGCTGAGCGCGGCGGGCGCGGCCAACATTGCGGGCATTACGGTGAAAGTGGAGCGGGCCGTGCGCGTGCCCGGCGTGGGCGGCGCGGCAGAATCTCTCACGCCGGCGCAGTGGCTGGAGCGTTACTTCTACGCCAAAAACAAAACGCCGGAGCGGGCGCAAACTCTTTTGCAAGCGGCAAAGATGCTTTTGAATGAAGAATGAGTGGGAATGAAAAAATGCAAAATGAAAAAACGCCGCCCGCTAAAGTTGCCCGAGATATTCAGGAGCGAACCTTTAATTTTAGCGTGCGGGTGATTAAGCTGGTTGGGCGCTTACCGCGCACCATCGCCGCCAATGCGCTAGCGCAACCGTTGATTCGTTCGGGTACTTCATATTGGCGGAAGACTTTGAAACCCAAGCACTCGTTCAAGAAGCCCATGAGCTATCACTCATTATCGGTGCGATTAAGCGCAATGCCGTGAAGAATAAGCTCGCTCAATCTAAATGATTTTTCATTTCCCATTTTGTATTTTTCATTCGCATGATCCCGCTTAGACTTGAACTCAAAAACTTCCTCGCCTATAAAAACCCCTCGCCGCTGGATTTTACCGGCCTACATGTGGCTGTGCTAACAGGTGAAAATGGCGCAGGCAAATCTTCCTTGCTGGATGCGGTGACGTGGGCGCTGTGGAGCAAAGCGCGGGCCAAGCGTGATGAAGAGTTAGTGCATCAGGGCCAGAGCGAGATGCGGGTGGAGTTCACGTTTGCGCTGAGCGGCGATGTGTACAAAGTCACGCGCACCAAACGCGTGGGGCGCGGCGCGGGCGGGCAGTTGGATTTACAAGCCCGCGTCAATGGCAAGTGGAACTCGCTCACCGAAGCCACCATCCCCAAAACGCAAGAAAAAATCAACCGCCTGCTAAGACTGAACTACGATACGTTTGTAAACTCTGCGTATTTGGTGCAGGGCCATGCAGATGAGTTCACCAGCAAAAAGCCCACCGAGCGCAAACAGGTGCTCTCGGATATTTTGGGTTTGCAAGAGTGGGAAAAGTACGAAGACCGCGCCAAAGCCGAAATCCGAACGGTGGAGAGCCAGCTTGAGCGGCTAGAGGCCGTGCTGGAAGAGATTGAAAACGAACTGGCGCGGCGGCCAGATTACGAGCGGGATCTGAGCGCCGCGCAGGCTAGCGTGATTGCGGTGAACGAGCGGCTGAAACAAGCGGAGGCCGAGTGGGCGCAGATTGAATCGGCGCGGCAGGCGTTGGTGGCTTTGCAACGGCAAGCCGATGATTTGGCCCGCCGTGCCCGTGATGCCGAAAGTGAAATTGCCACGCTGGATGCGGATTTAGAAGTTGCGCAAAAGCAGGCCAACACTGCAGAACTGGCGCGCGAGATTGAACGCATTGAGCGGCAGGCGCAGGATTTGGATGAGGCCGAAGCTGAACGTGACCGGGTGGCCGAGGCGCGGCGCATGATGGGCGAGCTGGCCGCCGAACTGCGCGGGCAGAATGAGGCGGCGCAACAAGAAGCCGAGGGCTTAAAGAAGCGCATTGCTAGCGCAGAGGCTGAGGCCGCGCAGGCTAGGCAACGCCTTGCCCAAGCCGCGCAAACTGATTTGGCAAAACTCAACTCGCGGCTTGCCAACCTGCAAAGCGCCACGGAAGCCTTGTGTCCCACGTGTGGGCAACCGCTGACAGAGGCGCAACGCGCCGAATTGATCCACCAACTGCAAGCCGAAGCCGAGGCGCGCCGCGCGCACGCGCAGGCGGAAGAGCAAACGTTGGCTTCTCAACTGGCTGAGACAATAAATCAATTGAATACGGAGATTGAAGCGCGACGTAATCTGTACCGAGAGAATACAGCCCAACTTAAGACTTATGCCGATGAGCTAGCGCGGTTCGATAAAGATTTAGCGGCCTTTGCGGTGGAGCTAAAGCAGAAACCGGCTTTGGCCCAAAAATTAGGTGAACTGCGTGCGGCGTTGGAGCAGGCGGGCGCGGCGCAGGAACGCATTGCCGGCTTACTGCAAAGGCGAGAGCGGTGGGTGAAGGTGCGTGATGAAGACCAACGCGCCCACGCCAAAGTACAAGCGGAAGCCGAAGAACATCGCCGGGTGGTGCAGGGCGCAGAGGGCAAACAACGCGCTTTAGATCAATTGCGGCAGGAAGATACTTACGCCAAGGCGCGGCTGGGGGCGGCGGAGCAAAAACTCCGCGCGCTGGAGGCTCAGGCGCAACTGCGGGAGACGCGGCGCACAGAGCGGATGCAGTTGGCGGAAAGGAAAGGCGTGTTAGAAGAACTGCGCGAAGCGTTTAGCAAGAAGGGCGTGCCAGCCATGATTATTGAAACTGCCGTGCCGGAAATTGAAGCCGCCGCCAACCGCTTGTTAGGCCGAATTACTGATGGGCGGATGTTATTGCGGTTCAAGATGCAACGCGAGACGCAGGCCGGCGATGTGCGCGAAACATTGGAGATTGAAATTGCGGATGAACTGGGCACACGGGCGTATGAAATGTATTCCGGCGGGGAGGCCTTCCGCGTGAACTTCGCCATCCGCATTGCGCTGAGCCAATTGCTGGCGCGGCGGGCCGGCACACAACTGCACACGCTGATTATTGATGAAGGCTTTGGCGTGCTGGATGCGGTGGGCCGCGAGCGGTTGGTGGAGGCCATTAACGCCGTGCAAGATGATTTTGACCGGATTTTAGTGGTGACGCACATTGATGAACTGAAGGATGCTTTCCCCGCGCGCATTGAAATCACTAAAACGCCGAATGGCTCTGAGATTGCAGTGGTTTAGGTTTTTAGAAACGGATGTAACGGATGATTGCTATGAGGAACGCTGATGGCGCTGAAAAGCGCTGAACACGCGGTTTCATTTATCAGCGAAAGTCAGCGCTCCATCAACGTATTCAGCGGGCTAGTTTCCCGTTTTTAGACTCTCTCGTTCCAAACTTGGGCGCCGTATTTTTCTTCTAGCAGGCGTTGAGCGTGGGTTTGCTCTAACGGTGAGAGTTCCCCCAATTCAAAATTGAGATTAAGCGCTTGGGCGAAGCCACTTTGCAGAGCTTGAGCCGCTTCAGCCCAAGTGGGCGCTGTGCCTAGCACTGTTTCTAGGGTGGTGGCCCGCGCCCGCACCCGCACTTTGGCCTCCACGCGTTCGGCTTCCGTTTCAAAAACTAACGCCTCACAAATCCGTGCAATATCACCCGTCAGCGGCAGGGTGCCGTGTTGCAAAACCACACCCTTCTTTCGCACTTGCGCACTTCCTAGTAATTTGTGGCCGTTGGCGGTGATTTCGTAATCTGAAGGCACTTCAAAACAAACCGGATTGACGGCGGACGGCGGACGATGGACAGCCGCATCTGCCGTCTGCCGTCTGCCGTCCGTTTTCTTTTCAGCGTTGGCGCTTAGGCCCAGCAATTCCAGGCCGCGCAGGAGGCCGAGGCTGAGTTGACGGTAGCTTTCAATGACGCCGCCCAACACACGCGGCTCATCCATCGGTGCGAGGACGCTGTAAGTTAACTCATCGGTGTGCAGAATGGCGCGCCCGCCAGTGGGCCGCCTCACTAAATCCCAGCCGCACTCGGCCAGTTGCGCCACATCTACATCACTCACCGGCTGGGCATAGCCCAAAGAAAGGCAGGGCGGCTCCCATGCAAAAAAACGCAAGGTGGGCGGGGCTTGCTTCTCCGCAATCGCTAGCAAAATGGCTTCATCAATCGCCATGTTCAGCGGGCCAGCTTGGGCGGGCGTGTGTAGTAGCCGCCAAGTGGCGGGGGGGAAGGGGTTCATGGTGTGAGCGTTATCGCCTGCCACTCGCCCTCCGGCGTGCGTATCCACAAATCACCAGCGGCTACAACTAAGTTGCCCGTGACATTATCCATTTCCATATCAAAAACGGTGCTGAACTCTTTCTCTAGTGCCAGTGTTTGGCCTCCATCTGTAGAGGTGTAAATGCCTTTGTTACTCACTACGTAAAAGTCTATGTTTTGAGAATTGTGCACACTGGTGGCTTGCAAATTAGCAAAGCATCTGAACTCATCTTCATCAATTCTAGAGTCTTCACGCCAAGTCAAACCACCATCGTCACTGGTGAGGATGATAGTCCGAGGGCCAAAGTAACTGCCAGCAGTGGTTTTTCCTTTTGCAAGGATAGTGAAATTATCTGGTTTTTCTAAACAATCAATAGTTACAATATTTGAGGCAGGGGTGTCTGCTAGCAGAGCCAAACTGACCAAGATTGTTGCACACCCACGCGCCCACACTGAAGCGGAGAGTTGCGGCGTTTGCTCCCAGATGTGCCACGCCATTATCAAGCCGGGCAAAACGATTAAATCTGAAGCCTCTAGCGCGAGTTTGAGCGGCCAACCGAAATTGGCTGACCAATAAAGCAGAGCGGTGTTTAGCGGCGCAACAATTTTGGTAGCTATCAGTGTTATGCCCACTACGCCTAAACTAAACACGCGCACGATACGGCTCAAACCTAACGGCGCAAGCGCGGCGGCTAAAAGCAGAGGCGCTAGCACCATCCAAGCCAAATCACTTAGTTTGCCAGTGAGCCAATTGGGCCACAGCGGTTGCAATATCAGCGCGTTGGCTAATAGTAGCAGTGCGGCCAGCACAGCCAATGGATGTGTAAGGCTAGTAAGAGCAGACGTTGGCTTCATAACACAATTAAGATTCAAAGCTTCCGCAAAGCGGCCACTACGGTGCGTTGCACGATGACGAGCTTGGGCGGTGTGGGGGCGCGGCTGAGGGCGATGGTGGCGCGCTCTAGCAAATCATCGCTGGCTCGGGCATGTTCATGGTTATCTTGCAAGTAATCGGTCAGCTCGTCCAGTGAATCAAAAAAGTATTGATACTCAAACGTTTTCACGGCGGCTAAGTCAAATAGCACATCTAGCGGCTCCACCAGCGCTTCGGTGGCCTTAGTGAAATCCAGACGGGTGGCGGCGTCATGTTCTAATGGGCCAAGCGGCACGCGGGTGACGGCTTCTAAGTTTTCGGCGCTCACCTGCCGGGCTGAGTCTTTGGCGGTGGCGTACCACACCTCCAGCGTAGAGGCTTCATCGGTGGGATGTATATCCAACAGCAAGCCCCCAGAGCGCAGAACACGGTGCGCTTCCCTGACCGCTGAAGCCATGCCCAGATGGGGTATGCAACAGAGAGACCAAGTGAAAAAGACAATGTCAAAATAGTTGCTCTCAAAACTTAACTGCCGCGCATCACCCAGCGCCAGCCGCACCATAGGCAAAGGTTGAGTGCGGAGTTCGGCGGCGGCCAGCCGTACTTCATCCTCATCTTGGTCTAGGGCCACCCAACAGGCCGCCTGGCCCGCAAATGGAAACGTCAGGCGGCCATCGCCGGCGCCAACCTCCAGCACGCGCAAATCATCAAAATCTATTAGTTCACGGATGGTATTCAGTTCTAGTTTAGAGGGTTGAGTAAGCGGCATATTTAGCGCAGGCCTTCAAACAAATCGGTTTCCATTTGCCGCCCGCCGTTGACTAGGCTGTACGCCCGGTAGAACGTATTGCGGCCCCACACCCGGCGCAGGAGTTCCTCGGGTAAGTTGAGTACTTCTCCGAGGGAGGGCAATTGCGAATGATGACAGCGGATGGCTTTGAGCACTGTGGGCCAATGCTCCGCCGCTTCTACATGGGTGGTGAGTTGCCAGGCTTCCCACGCCACTTGCCCGCGTTCTACGCCATCCACGGTCATGGTGAGCACAAAACCCTGCTCCGCCAGTGTGTTCACCAGCTCCCGTGAGTCGGCCATGAAGTAAAACTTAGCCACACGATGCGGCGGTTGTTCCGCTGGATCGGTAAAGCCGGCGTCTGCCGCGCAGACTAAGGCCGCCGTAGTGAACTGTGAGAGGGCGATGTGGTCTGGGTGGCCGTAATTGCCATCCGGCGGGAAGGTGATAACGAGGTGTGGTTGCAGGCGGCGGATGTGTTGCACCAACTGGGCGATGATGCGCTCCGGCTCGGCGTGATCTACATCGCCGTCAATGTAATCCAACAGCGTCACTTCTCGCACGCCCAATATCTGGGCGGCGGCGCGCAACTCCGCCTCACGGATTTGGCCCAACGCCTCTAACCCCGGGTTCGCCGCCGGCTCGCCTTGCCAGCCGCGCTCGCCCCGCGTGGCGCAGAGCAAGTAGGTTTCCACTTGTGGGTCGGCCCCGTACCGCGCCAAAGCCGGGCCTAAGCCGAGCGTCTCATCATCCGGGTGTGGAAAAATGGCGAGAAGTTTGAGGGGCATAAGGCAATCATAGCAGACGCTCACGACGCGCGGCGCGATATGCCTTGCGGCCCAGCCAAATGGCAAACACGCCCAAAGCCAAATAAATGGCGCCAGCCACCATCACTGGTTGTTGGCTGACTCGCAGTTGGAACATCCCAGTAAAAAGTTGATACACCCCATAAATCATAAACAACCCGCCCGTGAAGGCCGAGGTAAAGCGCGCCGTGCGCGCCCGCCGAAATAAACTCACCACGGTGGCCAGCGAACATACTACAATGCCCGCCGCCAGCGTGGAAAGCACAATGAGCCGGAAGATCTCAGACTCTGTGGTGAGGCCCATTAGCCGCGCATACTGGCCAGGGTTACTGTAACCGGGCAACAAGCCCAGCCAGTCACCCATTTCCATCAAGGCAAAAACACTGAATACAATCACTCCAGCCAAACGCCAGCCTCTCATACCAACTCCTTCCGCTCACAACTTAATTTATAACAGTTTGCGGAGTTGGTGAAAGCCTTAATCTCTACTTATCTTTCTCTAAGCATCTGTCTTTTACTCAATCCTAAAACGCCGGTTGCTGAAAAATGCATGGAAGTGATAAGTTGATAAACAGGTTCTAATACTTTGCCAATAGTTTCCGGCGTAAAATCGTCCAATGACTCGCATTTTGGTGGCCTCCCCCTACCCGCTTGTGCGGGCGGGCATCCGCACCCTCTTAGAAGAACGCTCCCCGCGTGAAATTTTAGTTTCCGGCGAAGCTGATTCAGTAGAGTCCAGCCTTGAATGGCTCCGCACTGTGCGGCCGCAGGCCTTACTCTATGATTTAGCCTTTGAACTGGATGATGAACTGGCCGGGCTGTGGCGCTTGCGGCGGGAAGCGCCCGAAGTGCCCGTACTGGCGCTGGCTGACCCCAATCACAACAGCCGAATAGTAGCCGCCTTACAAGCCGGGGCGCGCGGCTGTTTGCCCAAAACGGTAACCGGCACGGACTTAGCGGAGGCTTTGCAGGATGTGGCCGCGGGCGAGGTGGTAGTGCCGCCCACCGCCACTGTGGCCCTGCTAGACCAACTGCGCGGCGAGAGCGCCCCGGTTGTGCTTTCTCCACGCGAAGCCGATGTCTTACGCGGCGTGGCCGCCGGGCAAACCAACAAAGCTATTGCCATTAAACTGGGGATCAGCGAACATACAGTCAAGTTTCACCTCGGCGGCGCGATGACGAAACTAGGGGCCGCCTCCCGCGCGGAAGCCGTAGCCAGCGCCATTCGCCGCGGCCTGATTTCCGTTTGAAGAGCTGGCCTTTGGGCTCCCGCTTACTCCCCAATTAGCTAGTGCTCCATTCGCCAGATGGGTGAGGGGCATTCCAGCGCTTGCTGTTATTCTGAAATTAGGTTCTTTTGGTTTTGGTGATTCGCTTCGCGGCCTTTGCGCTCTTGGCAAGAGAAAAGTCCCTTCTCAAATTGTAAGGGCTTCTTCTCGCCTCTAGGCAACGGCGAAAATAATCCCACCAAAAATCAACCGAGCCAAAACAGATAAAATCCTAGTTCTTGGGAGTAATACTATGAATTTACAAGATTTCTCTGATGCCCTCGCCGCCGCAGTAGAAACAGCCGGTAAATCCACCGTAACCGTAGACGCGCGTGGCCGTTTACCGGCCACCGGCGTGATTTGGAGCGCGGATGGTGAAATTCTCACGGCTGACCATGTGGTGCAACGCGATGAAAACATCAACGTGACTCTGCCGGATGGCGCCACACACACGGCTAAACTTTTAGGTCGTGACCCGGCCAGCGATTTGGCCTTGCTAAAAATTGAAGCCTCCGGCCTGACGGTGCCCACTTGGGCTGAAGTGAAGGTGGGCCACCTAGCGCTGGCCTTGGGCCGCGCCGATGATTTGCAGGCCGCGCTGAGCAATGTGGTGAGCATTGGCGGGCCAGTGAAGGGCGGCTTTCGTCATCTAGAAGCCTATATCCAAACAGATGTAACCATGTTCCCCGGTTTTTCCGGCGGGCCGTTGGTAGATGCCAGTGGGCGTGTGGTGGGCATCAACAGTAGCGCCCTTGCCCGTGGGGCCAGTGTGGCTGTGCCGGTGGCCGCCGCCCGCAAAGTGGCGGACTCTCTGCGCCAACATGGTCGCATCAAACGCGGCTACCTTGGCGTGAGCACTCAACCCGTACCGCTAGCCGAGGCGGTGGCCCAGTTAGCCGGGCAAAAATCTGGGCTGATGGTGATTGGCGTGGAGAAGGGTAGCCCGGCGGAAAAGGGCGGCCTGCTTCAGGGCGATGTGCTGATTGGCTTGGCGGGTGAACGGCTGACCAGCGTGGAGACTCTGCATCTGGCGCTGGGGCCGAGCACGGTGGGCCAAACCGTGGCCGTGCGGCTGGTGCGCGGCGGGCAGGTGGTGGAGCTGAAGGTGACGGTGGGCGAACGCGAGTGATTTGGATTTAGGTTGTGTAAAATCATCTGAGGCGGGTGAGCGGGGTGGCTGGGAAACGTCTCGCTTTCTCCCCTGCAACCGTAAACAAAAGGCCTCCTAAAAGCTAGGAGGCCTTTTGCGTTAGCGTTACTGGGCCGTTTCTACAGCCGGGGCCGCTTCTTTCTTACCACCGAGGAACTTCATCATGGTGGTGCCGCACACTTCACATTTGCCTTTGAGGGCGTTTTTGCCGTTCTTCACAGTGGTGATTTCGGCGCTCACCATCTTGCGTTTGCCCTTACACTTCACACAGTAGGCTTCGGCTTCCGCCGGCGCGGCTACGGCGGGGGAGGTTGGGTTATCCATTGTTAGGCTCCTTTTGAGTAAACGAGCCGGGTGAATGCCCGGCTAGCGCAGAAGATGCTACCAGCCACTGCTCAAGCAGGCAAGGTGACAATAAAATTTAGACTATGAGTTCTAATTTTATCTATTTTCTTGACTTACGCTAGGGCTTTGTGCTATACCACCGCCATTCTTAAGAAAAGCCATGCTCAAAGAACGCGTTTCGGATGACATTTACGTTTTTACCAGTGAGCGCTACGCTCAGGTAACGGCTGGGGCCATTCTCTATCCGGATGGGGCCGTGCTGGTAGATACACTGGCCTTTCCGGCTGAGACCAAGCAAATCCGAGATTTCCTTGAAAACCGGCTGGGCGCTAAAGTCCGCTACGTCATCAATACGCACTATCACTCCGATCACACCAACGGCAACTACCTGCTAACCAACGCTCATTTTATTGCTCATCAACTCTGCCGGGAGAAATTGGATACGGTGGGCCGCACTGGCTTGGCCCGCGCCAAGCAACAAACGCCCGAACTGGCCAATGTGGAGATTGTTCTGCCCAGCATCCTGCTTTCCGAAGGGTCTATTCAGCTCAACTTGGGCAAGAAAACCGTACAAATTTTCTCCACCCCAGGCGTTTCACCTGACTCGGTTTCTGTGATGCTTAAGGAAGACCGGATTTTGTTTGCCGGCGATATGATGATGCCGCTCCCATATATTGCGGATGGCGATATTGACGACCTTGAGCGTTCCTTACAATCCATCCCGTCGCTTGGGCTGGAGAATGTGGTGCAAGGCCACGGAGAAGTGATTTTGCGCGGCGAGATTGATGACGCGGTGCGGGCAAACCTGCGGTATTTGGAGAATCTGCGCAAGAAGGTGGAGGCCGCCGTTAAAAAGAAGCGCCCGCGCGATGCGATGCGTGAGATTGATATTGAAAGCTGTGGCAAAAACCGCATCGCCCTCAACGGCCTCGCGGCGCAACTGCATCAGGCCAATTGCTTTGCGCTGTATGATAAACTCACCCGTAAGGCATGAAAGCTGCTCCGCTTTCACACGTCTTACACGCCCATGACGCCCCAACAAATTTTAGAGGCCATTGCCGCCTTGCCGGAGGATGAACGCAAGGCGCTGTTTGGCCGCCTACGAGAAATTTATGCCGAGGCCGCGCCAAAACCCACAGTTGGCCAACCCCAACGTTTGCCCCTCAGCGATTGGGCTGGGCAGGTGGATTACATGATTGTGTTTGACGGCGGCAGTCGCGGCAATCCGGGGCAAGGCTATGGCAGTTATGTGATTTTTGACCAATTGGGAAGCGGCGCGCCTGTGCGTCTTACGTTAGATGGCGCAATGACCAATAATGAAGCGGAATACCATACCCTGCTCGCCGCTCTGCGGGATCTGCGCCAGCGTTCGGCGCTGTTTACGGATCAGTTAGCGATTAAGATCTTAGGCGATAGTTTGCTCGTCATTAATCAGGTAAAAGGCGAATGGCAAGCCAAAGAGCCGCGTTTACGAGCCTTGCGTGACCAGGTGCTGGCTGAGCTAGGGCATTTCAAAGCTTATCGGTTAGCTTATCAGCCGCGTGAAGACACGCTGAAAGTTCTAGGCCACTAAATTCCAACGATTGACCGTTGACGACAGATGCTGGCTGATATTTCGCCTGTTGTCCGCCATCCATCGTCTAACTGAACATGCCCCCTATCATTCAAGTCAACCAACTCGGTAAAACGTATCAAGTGCCGGAGAGAGAAGCCGGCTTGGGCGCGGCAGTGCGTAGTTTGGTGCAACGCAAGTACCGCGAGGTGAAAGCGGTGGAGCATATCTCGTTTGAGATTGTGCCCGGCGAGGTGGTGGGTTTTCTGGGGCCAAACGGCGCAGGCAAAACCACCACACTTAAAATGCTTTCGGGTTTGCTGTACCCCACCTCCGGCTCAGCCACCGTGCTAGGCCATGTGCCGCATAAGCGCGAGAAAGCCTATCTGCGGCAGATGACACTGGTGATGGGCAACCGCAACCAACTGCAGTGGGATATTCCGGCGCTAGACTCTTTTGAACTCAACCGCGCCATTTACGGCTTACCGGAGGCAGAGTATCGCCGCACACGGGATGAGTTTATTGCGCTGATGGAAGTGGGAGAGCTGGTGAAGAAGCCGGTGCGCAACCTTTCGCTGGGTGAGCGCATGAAAATGGAAATCATCGGCGCGCTTTTGCACAAGCCGCAGGTGTTGTTTTTAGATGAACCCACCATTGGCTTAGATGTAACCATGCAACGCCGCCTGCGCCAGTTTATCGCGGAATACAACCGCCGCACCGGGGCCACCGTTCTGCTTACCAGCCACTACATGGCGGACGTGGAAGCGTTGTGCAAGCGGGTGATTGTGATTCATCACGGCCAATTGCTGTACGATGGCGATTTGAGCGGCCTGACTCAACGCTTTGCGGCGTACAAGACCATTGGCGTCACTTTAGATGAGGCTGGGCGTGATGTGAGCGCCTACGGCGAAGTGGTGGAAACGGATGGCGCACTGGTGAAGCTCCGCGTGCCCAAAGCCGAAACGGCCCGGGTGACAGCGCAACTGCTGAACGATTTGCCCGTGAGCGACCTAACGGTTGAAGACCCGCCGATTGATGATGTGATTGAGCGCGTGTTTGCGCAAGGCAATGCTGGGCCAGAAGCCCGCTGACCAAGCTGAAAATGTGCTTCAATCGCTGATTGAATTAAGAATCGGCGCGTTATCTGCGTTTTCCGCGTTCCCTTTTCTCAATCCATGAAAGACCTCCTCGATTTCTACTGGCAAACGATGAAGACCTCCATCATCGTGCAGTTTCAATACCGCGCCGCTAATTACTTTTATATGATTGGCATGATTGCCGAGCCGGTGATTTATTTGGTGGTGTGGAGCGCCATTGCCAATGCGCAGGGCGGCTCTGTGGGGGGCTTCACGGCGGGCCAATTTGCCGCGTATTACATCGTGTGGACGCTGGTGCGAAACATGAACATCGTTTTTACGCCGCATGGCTGGGAATGGCGCATCCGGCAGGGGCAATTAAGCGGCATGTTACTCAAGCCCATGCATCCCTTGCATAATGACGTAGCTTATTTTGCCGGCTGGAAAGTGGCCGTCATTATCATGTGGCTCCCTATTGCGGCTATTTTGGTGGTAGCTTTCCGGCCTGAGCTTAATCCCACGCCGCTTGAAATCTTCATCTTTTTCTTTGCCATTTGGGGGGCGTATCTCATCCGCACCATGGTGCTGTGGATGTTAGGCATGATTACATTTTGGACGACGCGGGTGAGCGCCATTTACGAGCTATATTTTGCGCTGGAACTGCTCCTCTCCGGCCGCTTGGTGCCCATGGGCCTGATGCCGGATTGGGTGCAAACGCTCTCTAGCTTTCTGCCTTTCAAGTGGACGTTTCAGTTTCCCATTGAAGCGCTGGTGGGTAACCTCACGCCGGAGCAATTGTGGCAGGGTTTGGGCATGCAAGCCCTATGGATTGCGCTCACCTATGCCTCTGGTGAACTCATCTGGCGCGCGGCGCTGAGGCAGTATGCGGCGGTAGGGAACTAAAAGTAAAGCGTGAAATGTGCTTTCACGCCTCACATCAAATATGAGCATCATCCGTCTAGCCTCCCTCTTCTTCAAAGTTGGCGCACTGAATGAACTGCAGTATCGCGTCAATTTCTTTATTCAGTTGTTAGAGTCCGGTGTGGCGTTAGCGGTAGGGCTGATTGGCTTGGCTTTGGTATTCAACCATACCACCGAGCTAGCCGGTTGGAGCCGCCCGGAACTGCTGGCGGTGATGGGCGTGCACATCCTCATGGGTGGCTTTATCCGCATGTTGGTGCAACCCAATATGCAACGCCTAATGAGCGATGTGCAAGAGGGGACGCTGGATTACGCTCTCACCAAACCGGCGGACTCTCAAACGCTGGTAAGCGTGCGCGAACTGCGTATTTGGCAATTGGTGGATGTGGTGATTGGGCTGGTGGTGTTGAGCGCGGCGATTGTGCAGTTGCAAGAATGGTTGAGCGTCTGGCAATCGCTAGCGTTTGTAGCGGCTCTGCTGTGCGGCGGCGCTATGATTTACAGCTTTTGGCTCATCCTCACCACCGGCGCGTTCTGGGTGGTGCGTGTGGATAACATCATTGAGCTATTTGATGGCGTGTATCGCGCCGGGCAGTGGCCGGTGGGCATTTACCCGGATTGGCTCCGCACCGGCCTCACTTTCCTCGTGCCCATCGCCTTCGCCGTCACCGTCCCGGCAGAGGCGCTAGTAGGCCGGCTCACGTGGCCCACGTTGTTGGGCGCGTTTGCGCTGGCCGCCGCCCTGCTGGCGTTTGCGCGCTGGTTCTGGTTTTTCGGCCTTAAACACTACTCCGGCGCTTCGGCGTAGGAGACCGCTGACGGCGGACGATAGATGGCCGTTGTAATCGCCCAGTCTGTTACTTGTCGTCTAAAATCTATCGTCTAAAGTCTTTTTGTGGCATAATCTCGCCCACAACGGCAGTGACGGAAACGAGTAAATTCACCTAAACCCCCAGAGAGTTTGGCCCAGTGGTGCAAGCCAAACGGCGGCGGTGAATTGAAAATCCTTCCTGAGCCGCGAAATGAAATTCTCGAATTCTCCAATTCTCTTTTTTTGAGAATTAGAGAATTGGAGATTAGTAATTGCCGCCGGAGTTGTTCTCCGTTACCAACACACCAGCGTTCTGCGCTGGATTAAGCGGCTGGCCTTTAGCCGGCAACGCGGGTGGTACCACGGGAGTCTTTTCTGGCCCTCGTCCCGATTTTGGGATGAGGGCTTTTGTTTTGAACGGCTGACCAAAGACGACAGACGAAAGCGATTACAGACGCTTCGTCTTCCGTCTCTCGTTATCCATGAGTGAATGACTGAACTGCTCTATCACACGGACGCTTACTTGCACGAGTTTACGGCCACGGTGACGACGGTGGAAGGTAACGCGCTGGCGCTGAGCCGCACGGCGTTTTACCCGGGCGGCGGCGGCCAGCCCAATGACGTTGGCACCCTGACGGTGAATGGCCAAACTTTGGCTGTGACCAAAGTGCGCAAAGCTGGCGATGCCGTGTGGCATGAAATTGCTGGAGACCTTGAAGGTCTTCAAGCGGGTTCGACGGTGGATGGTGTTGTTAATTGGGAACGCCGCTACCAACTGATGCGCACGCACACCGCCATGCACATTTTGTGCGGCGTGATTTTCCGGGACTACGGCGCGAGCGTGACGGGCGGCAACATGGAGCCGCTGAAGGGCCGCATGGATTTTGAGTTTGAGAGTATGCGGCAGGAATTTGTGCGCGAGATTGAAACGAAAATCAACGCCGAGGTGGCCGCCGCGCGGGACGTGCGGGTGAAAATCCTGCCGCGCGCCGAAGCGTTTGCCATTCCGGACTTAATCCGCACCAAGATTAACCTTTTGCCGGAAAGCATTGCCGAAGTGCGCACGGTGGAAATTGTGGGCCTAGATTTGCAGGCCGATGGCGGCACGCACGTAGCCAACACCCGTGAAGTGGGCCGTTTGCGGATTGTGGATTACAAGAGCAAAGGCAAAATCAACAAGCGGCTGGAAGTGGTTGTAGAGGATTCGTAGTACACGGATAACACGGATTTGACGGAGGTCACGGATTTTTCTTCCGTGCTATCCGTTCAATCTGTGAAATCCATGTACAAAAGAGTGTCAGGCTCACGGAGGGATGATGAGCAAGCTTTTATACGAGGAATTATCTTATGAAGTGCGCGGCATTTTGATGGAAGTGTATAACACGCTGGGGCCGGGTTTCCGTGAGGAGACGTACAAAATTGCCACGTTGGATGAAGCGGCGCGGCGCAGTGTGCCAATGGCCAAAGAAATGGCGATTGACCTGAAGTACAAAGGCAAAGTGATTGATACCTATCGGCTGGATAGTGTGATTGGTGGCAAAATAATTCTGGAGTTGAAAGCTGTGGAGCAGTTGCACCACGCCATCGCGCTCAACTCCTATCTTATCTAAAAGCTTCCGGCTTGCGGTTAGGTTTGCTGGTGAACTTTGGCGCAGAGAAGCTGGAGATTATTCGCATTGTGAATTGATTCTTTGTACACGGATTTGACGGATTGAACGAATTACACGGGAGAAAAATCCGTGACCTCCGTCAAATCCGTGTTATCCGTGTACAAACAAAGGTCTCAAAATATGTTTAACCCCGTAACCCCTAACCCCAACTTCCCACAGATGGAGCGCGAGACGCTGGCGTGGTGGAAGCAGACCGATGCTTTCAACCATCTGCGCCGCCTGCGCGCCGGTGGGCCAACGTTCAGCTTCATGGATGGCCCCATCACGGCCAATAACCCGATGGGCGTGCATCACGCCTGGGGCCGCACGTACAAAGATCTGTTTCAACGCTACAAGGCCATGCGCGGCTTTGATTTGCGCTGGCAAAACGGCTTTGATTGCCAGGGCCTGTGGGTGGAAGTGAACGTTGAAAAAGATTTAGGTTTCAAAACTAAAAAAGATATTGAAGAATACGGTTTAGCCCCGTTTGTGGTGCTGTGCAAACAGCGCGTGCTCAACTTCGCCGCCGTGCAAACCGAGCAATCTATCCGACTGGGGATGTGGATGGATTGGAATGACCCAGAGACTCTGCGCTTTCTGCGGGATAGGCTGGGCGGAGACCCGAACGCCACCATCACCGTAGATGGGCCGCTGGGCAAGGTGAGCGGCACGCCGGAGCAAATTGTGGGGCAACTCGGCTTGCCGCAGTTGGGCGGCTCTTACTTCACGTTCAGCGATAAGAACAACTACGATATTTGGAAGTTCCTCAAAACCTGCCACGAACATCAGTGGGTTTACAAAGGCACGGATGTGATGCCGTGGTGCTGGCGTTGCGGCACGGGCATTAGCCAGCATGAGATTGTGACCGAAGGCTACATTGAAAAAGCCGACCCGGGCCTAACCGTGCGCTTCCCGCTGGTGGGCCGTGAGCGCGAATCTCTGCTGGTGTGGACGACGACGCCGTGGACGCTCACTTCCAATGTGGCCGCCGCCGTGGGGCCGGAGCTGACGTACGTAAAAGTTCAGCAGGGCGATGAGTTTTTCTACCTCTCTAAAGGCACGGCCAAGATGCTGAAGGGCCAGTACGAAGTGGTGGGTGAGCTAACGGGCAAAGAGATGGAGGGCTGGCAATATATTGGGCCGTTTGATGAACTGCCCGCCGCGCAAAACCCGGGCGGCTGGGCGGAGTTGGGCTTGCGGCGTTTGTTCACGCACATCCCCCAAACTGCGCAACAAGCGCACCGCGTGATTTTGTGGGCCGATGTGGGCGAAGCCGAGGGCACGGGCATTGTGCATATTGCGCCCGGCTGTGGCGCCGAAGACTTTCAATTGCATAAGCAATATAACTTGCCGGTGTTGGCGCCACTGGATGAGAACGGCTTATACATTGAAGGCTTTGGTTGGCTTGCGGGCCAGCACGTCTCCGGCGTAACGGAAGCCATTGTGGAAAACTTAAAGGCCAAGGGCCGTTTCTACCGGCTGGAGTCATACACCCACCGTTATCCGCAATGCTGGCGATGCCAAACACCGCTGGTCTTTCGGTTGGTGGATGAGTGGTACATCAGCATGGATGGTTTGCGCCAGCCATTGATGGACATTACTGAGCAAATCCGCTGGATCCCGGACTTTGGCAAAGACCGTGAGCTGGATTGGCTCCGCAACATGCACGATTGGATGATCTCCAAGAAGCGTTACTGGGGCTTGGCTCTGCCCATTTGGGAATGTGAGCATTGCGGCCACTTTGATGTGATTGGCTCGCGCGAGGAATTGCAAGAGCGCGCCGTGGAAGGGTGGGAAAAATTTGACGGTCACACGCCACATCGGCCCTACATTGACCAGGTGAAAATTGCGTGCTCCAAGTGCGGTGAGAAAACGAAACGCATTGCCGATGTGGGCAACCCCTGGCTGGACGCGGGCATTGTTTCGTTCTCTACGCTTCGCTACGGCGAAGATATGGAATATTGGAACAAATGGTTCCCGGCAGATTTCATCACCGAGTCCTTCCCCGGCCAATTCCGCAATTGGTTTTACTCCTTGCTCACAATGGCCGCCGCGCTGGAAAACAAACCGGCCACCAAAACGGTGCTGGGTTTCGCCACGCTGTTGGGTGAAGATGGCCGCGCTATGCACAAATCATGGGGCAACGCTATTGAGTTCAACGAAGGCGCAGACAACATCGGCGCGGATGTGATGCGCTGGATGTTCTGCAACCAGAAATATGAGGCGGACATTCTCTTTGGGTACCACGGCGCAGATGAAACCCGCCGCCGCTTCCTCCTGCCATTGTGGAATGTGTACTCGTTTTTTGTGCAGTATGCGCGATTAGACGGCTGGAAGCCGACGGCGGACGGCGGTCAGCGGTCAGAGCTAGACCGCTGGATTTTGGCTCGCTTACAAGAAACCATTGTGGACGTTACGGCGGCGCTGGAAGATTTTCATGCGTACCGCGCTACCAAACCGGTGGAAGAATTTTTGGATGACTTGAGCAATTGGTACGTGCGCCGTTCGCGCCGCCGCTTCTGGAAGAGCGAGGCGGATGCCGATAAACAAGCGGCCTACAGCACGTTGTACGAAGTGTTGGTGACGCTCACCAAACTGTTGGCGCCAATGGTGCCGTTTGTGACGGAAGCGATGTACCAGAATTTGGTGCGCGCGGTGGATAAAAACGCGCCGATGAGTGTGCATCATTGCGCATGGCCTGCCGCGCGCGAAGCGTGGCTGGATAAAGAATTGCTGGCCGAGATGGCCGCGGTGCGCACGGTAGTGACGTTGGGCCACGCCGTGCGGGCGGCGGGTAACTTGAAAGTCCGTCAGCCATTGGGCCGCGTGGTGGTGGTAGCGCCGCCGCAACAGCACGCGCGGCTTGCACATAACGCCGCCCTCATCACCGATGAGTTGAACGTGAAGGCGTTGGAGTTTGCGCAAAATGAAACCGAGTTAGTAACGTACAAACTTCTGCCGGAAAACCGCGTGCTGGGGCCAAAGCTGGGGCAGATGTTCCCCAAAGTGCGCGCTGCGTTGGCTGAAGCCGACCCGAACGCCGCTGTGGCTACTTTGCGCTCCGGCCAGTCGCTGGCCCTGAGCGTGGATGGGCAAACGGTAGAACTGGTGACGGGCGATGTGATTATCACGCCGCAACCCAAATCTGGTTTTGCGGTGCGGGCGGAGGGTGAGTACGTGGTGGCGTTGGATACGGCTATTACGCCGGAACTGCGCCGCGAAGGCTTGGCGCGCGAGTTTGTGCGCCGCGTGCAAGATTTGCGCAAGACAGCCGGCTTTGAGATTTCTGACCGGATTGCCACCTACTACATTGCCAGCGCAGAACTGGCGCAAGCCGTGGCCGAACATGCGGCCTATATTCAAAGCGAAACGCTGAGCGAGCGCCTGCACAGCGGCAGTGGGCCTATCAGCGCGGCCTCCGCTGAAGATCGTTTTGACGGCGAAACGTTGACACTGGCTTTGGTAAAGGCGGAGCGGGAAAAGAAAGCGGCGGTTGGAAAAAAGAAGATAGAAAGAAAAAGAAAGACGGTGAAGACCAAGGCCAAGCCAAAAGCGAGGACAGTGAAGAAGCCTGCGGCCAAGAAACCGATGACGAAGGCAAAAATGAAGAAGCCGGCTACCAAGCTAAGGGCCACGCCAAAAGTAAAGACGAAGGCCAAAACAAAAGCCAAGCCCAAGAAGAAGTAGATAGCTTGGGTAAGCTAGTCGTCTTACCGATTCACATCGTAGCTCACAAACGTACCGTTAGATAAAGTGGCTAGCAGTTGCTTGCCATCCGGCGCGAGCGTGAGCCCAACCAGTGAAACATAGTTTGAGCTGTGCGTTGGCGCGACTTCGATTAGTTCTACTAAGCTTAGGGTTGAAGCTGAGATGACACAGATTTGCCCTTCATGCTCTGCATAGCCAAAGCCATAAATCAAACTGCCACTGGGGTTGGTAATATCCGTGAGCCAACAGCTACTCGGCAAATCATTCGGCGGCTCAAACTCACCCAGTTTCTCGCCGCTGGTCAAATCATACATCAGGTTGCCGATGTAGAAACGATTTTGCCGGATATCCAGTGCGAAGTTATCGGGGAAGTGCGGGTTGAGCGTCATCATGCCGTTGTAATATTCCAGCGGCTCTGAAGCCACCACGTACTGCGTAGCGCCCGAATTTACATTCCAACTTACCATTGTCCCCCAGCTACCAAAGCCGATTAATTGATTGTGGCCGGGGATAAAGGCTAGTGAACGAATGAAGATGCGAGATTCTAATCCCGGCTCTCCGTAAGCGTTGACGATAGTTTGCTCAAAAAGATGTAAAAAATTGCCGGTCTCCACATCCCACAAACGGATAGTGCAATCTTCACTTGAAGTGGCCACTAATTGGCCGTCTGGCGAGAAAGCCACAGCAAAAATTCGCCGCTTGTGCGCCTGAACTTGGCGGATGATTTCACCTGTTTCGATGTTCAAATATGTGAGTTGCCCATCGGTATGCGCTAGCACTGCAATGTCCGCTATCGGTGAGAGCGCAAACCCATTGGCTTCGTGGCGCGCCCACAGCGCGTTATCGCGTTGGCGGCGGATTTCCACTAAACCGGGACGTTGAATGACGATGAACTTTCCGCTTTGGCTGTACTGCACTTCAAGGGCGTAGGAAGAAAAGTGCCACGCACTGTATGTGAAAATGTTTTTCTCTAAATCCCATACCTGAATCGCGCCGTTAGTAAAAGCCACCAACAGAGATTGTGAATCGGGCGAATACGCAAAGTCCATCACTGGTTGTGCTAAACCGCCAATCATGGTGAGCAAATTGCCATTCGTCGCATCATACACGCGCAGATTGCTGTAGCGGGTGGAAGCGTAAACACGATATAGCACTGCCAATGTCTGGCTGTTAGGCGAAAAATTGGCTTTGTAAGGCGCATAGGATGTGGGAGTATAAGCATTGCCACAGTAGCTGAAAAAGGAGATTTCACACCCCTCAGGTTCGCTATATTCTTCAGGCCCCATCGCTCTGAGTGGATCCTGAAAGGTGTAAAGCAATTCTTGCGTTTCAATGTCATAAACTTCTCGGATAGCTTTTTCCCCATCTAGCAAGTAGTGACCATTCTCACCCATATATTCCATGTAACTAATGAACTTTTTGCTTTGGTCAGGCGCAGATGCTTCCAAGGGATAACTAATTCCTTCCCGCAGAGTCGGCCAGTTGGTCTGAACATTCGTTGAAACGCGTTGCCCATCTGCGATGGCATAAACCCGTTTGGCCTCCCAGTTACTAAGCCTCACATACTGGCCGTCTAAACTCACTTCCAGATTGGCATAGGTAAACGGCTCTTCAAACGGTACCCAACGCGGCGGTTGGCTGGTTTGCTGAACGGAATAAACGCCTAAGCCCGTGGCGCTTCCTACGATGAAGCTGTTGCCATCCGGCATGTAGGCCACAGCCAAGATGCCGCCTTTGCCCCAACGCGCTGTTTCTGTGAGGGTTGCTGGAGTGTGGTAGGGCGGGGTGAGGAGGCCCTCCGCGAGGCACCATGCGCGATTATTCTTACACAGCGCCCGCGTAGCGGCAGTGGGCGTTTCACTGGCGCGCGCACTGGGCGGCGGCAGTAAAGGCAATACTAGCGCGCTGATGAGAAGCGCCGCCAGCCACGGATAAAGCGTGAAGCGTCTGGAAGTGAGTTGTGCCAACATGCCGGTTTCTCCCAAGGATGAAGTGTGTAGAAGAAACCTTACGCCTTCCCTATTACTTGGCCTCGCGCGCACCATTACAAAGTGGCAAAGCCGAATTACAATTTGGTAACAAATTTCCAAGAGCAAGGACTAACAAAATGAAAATCGGCATTGTGGGCAGTGGCTTTGTGGGCGCAACGGCGGCATACGCGTTAATTATGCGGGGCATTGGCCGTGAAATTGTGTTGGTGGATTTGAACGCGGCGCGGGCGCAGGCGGAGGCCGATGATTTGTTTCACGCCGTGCCCTTTGCCCACGCCATGGATGTGCGCGCGGGTGAATACGCCGATTTGGCCGGTTGCCGCCTCGTCATCCTCACCGCCGGCGTAAATCAACAACCGGGCGAAACGCGCCTGCAATTGCTGGAGCGCAACGCCCAAGTCTTTCAAGCCATTGTGCCCAATGTGCTTCAACACGCGCCCGAGGCCATTTTGCTGGTGGCCACTAACCCGGTGGATGTGATGACGCATGTCACCGCGCACTACGCCGCGCAAGTGGGCGTGCCCAGTGGGCGCGTCATTGGCTCCGGCACCACGCTGGATACCGCCCGTTTTCGCGCTTTGCTGGGCCGTCACCTGAACGTTGACCCGCAACACATTCACGCCTACGTGTTGGGCGAACATGGCGATTCGGAAGTGTTGGCTTGGTCAGCCGTGACGGTCGGCGGCATCCCCTTGGCTGATTATTGCCGCGAAACGGGCGTAACGGTGAGCGAAGCGGATCAAATGCGCATTGATGAGGGCGTGCGCCGCGCGGCCTATCACATCATCGCCGGCAAAAAGGCTACTTATTATGGTATTGGGAGTGCGCTTGCCCGCATCGTTCAGGCGGTCTTGGGTGACCAGCGCGCCATCCTCAGCGTGTGTACGCCGGTAAGTGAAATTGCAGGCGTGAGGAACGTCACGCTTTCTGTGCCGCACCGCGTGGGCGGGCAAGGCATTATAGGCGCACTTTCTCTGCCGCTCAGCGCGCCAGAGCAGGCTAAGCTCAAGGCCAGCGCCAACATCATCCACGAAGCCATTACGGCCCTCAACTTGCCCTCAAACTGAAAGTTTGCCCGTGGAAAATGTCGAAATCGGCCCCGCTCAGGTGTCGGTATCACAAATCAACCCAACACAGGAGACCTCACCATGCAATACGCACTACTGATTTACGCCGATGAGACTTTGGAAGCCACCACACCTAAAGAAGAGCAAGACGCCGTGATGGCCGAGTACTATGCGTACACCCAAGCCATCACGGCTTCTGGGGCGTACAAGGGCGGCGAGGCCCTGCACCCCACCTCCGCCGCTTCCACGGTGCGCGTGCGCGATGGCAAAACCCTCACCACGCACGGCCCGTTTGCGGAAACTAAAGAGCAACTGGGTGGTTTCTATTTGGTGGAATGCAAGAATTTGGATGAGGCCATTGAATGGGCGGCCAAAATCCCCGGCGCACGGTATGGCTGTGTAGAAGTGCGGCCTGTGGTGGATTTTAGCCAAGCGCAGTAAAGTCTATCTTAGAATGTGGAAGCCCTGCGGCGGATCTGGGCCGGTGCTATCGGCTTAGGCAACTTGCCCAAGGGGCTTCCACCCACTCGGTGAAGACCCTGCCCAAGCCGGCCTGAAGGGTGATAAGCGCTTATTCATAACAACGGCTTGTGACCGGCGACGCCAATCCCCTCACGCGCTTTTTCTTCAAGCCGATAAGAAAAATTTTGCACCGTCAGAGTCGGCTTGAGGTAAATGTCCACTTTAGCCGCTCGTTAGTTCTCAAACTCGTTATACTTTGCCCCGTATGACGAACTCAGCTCTCCAAGCGTTGGAACGTGTTCATCGGCAAGAGTATGGCCAACTACTCGCCACGCTGATTGGCTGGTGCAATGATTTTGATGTGGCTGAGGACGCTTTGCAAGACGCCTTTGTAGAAGCCGCCGAGCACTGGGGCCGCGAAGGCGTGCCGCACAAACCCGGCGCGTGGCTCACTATTGTTGCGCGCCGCAAAGCCCTCAACCGCCTGCGCCGCGCCAAATCCCTCACGGTTGAACCGCTGGCTTTAGAAACCCTGCCGCCCGCGCAACTAACGCTGACTGAAAATTATGAGGCCGTGGGTGAAATCCCAGATGAACGCCTAAAGTTGATGTTCACTTGTTGCCACCCGACTTTACCGCTAGAGCAACAAGTGGCCCTCACACTTAACACTTTGGGCGGCCTTACCACAGCCGAAGTGGCCGCCGCCTTTTTAGTGCCCGTGCCCACGCTGGCGCAACGCTTAGTGCGCGCCAAACGCAAAATCAAATCTGCGGGTATTCCATTCTATGTGCCGCCCGCGCATTTATTAGCCGAGCGGCTGGAAGCCGTGCTGGCCGTCATCTATTTGATTTTTACGGAAGGCTACGCCGCTACGGCGGGGGAGGCCCTCATCCGCCATGCACTGTGTGATGAAGCCATTCGGCTGGGCCGCGTGCTGGAGCACCTCATCCGCCGAGAAAAAACGGATGTGCCCGTGGCGCTTTATGCCGAAGTGTTAGGCTTGCTGGCGCTGATGCTTTTGCATCACTCACGCCGCGCGGCCCGCACAGGGGCGCAGGGTGAGCTGATTCTGCTGGAGAAACAGAACCGCGCCTTGTGGGATCAGCGTCAAATTCAAGAAGGCTTGGCGTTGCTGGAGAAGGCCTTCCGTCTGCGCCAGCCCGGCCCATATCAATTGCAAGGGGCTATTAGCGCCCTACACGCCCGCGCCGCTCAGGCGGAGGAGACGGATTGGCCGCAGATTGCGGCGCTCTATGGTGAGCTTCGGCGTTTCATCAATTCGCCCATTATTCAACTCAATCAAGCGGTGGCTGTGTCTATCGCCCATTCGCCGCAGGCCGGCCTAGATTTACTGGAGCCGTTGGCCACGGAATTGAACGCTTACGCGCCCTATCACCTCGCTCGCGCGGATATGCTTCGCCGGAATGGAGCGCGGGCGGAAGCGCAAGCGGCTTACAGAGCGGCCTGGCAGTTGACGCAGAACAAAGTGGAAAAAGATTTTATTGATCAGCGCTTGGTGGAGTTAGGCGCATAAACTAAAGCTGACGCGTCTTTCACTTCCCTGCCAGAAGCGGGGAAGGTGTAGAGTTTATGGCTTTTGGCCCTTTTTTAGGCGCTGATTGATGTGTTCTAGCACCGGCCAGCAATCTGCCAAGGAGTCGATCACATAGTGCGCACCCGCTTGCAAAAAACGCTGTTTGATTTTGTCCAGCCGCTGTTGTAGTTCGGTGGGCGCTAGCTCGGCCACTTCGGATTCGCTCAAGCCCAATTCATTGCCGGTGCGCGCCACGCCCACCGTCCAAGCGCCGGCGTTTAGGCCCTCTTCAATATCCGGTATCGTATCGCCAATTTTTACCAACGCTTCCATTGGAAAAACATTCAAATTTTGCGCGTTGTGGTAAATCATCCACGGGGCCGGGCGGCCTTGGGGCACATCGGTGGAGCACACCCAACTATCTGGCGCAAAGCCGCGGCGGGCGGCTTCCGGCGCTAGAATTTCCATCATCGCCCGCGTATAGCCGGTGGATGAGCCAATCTTCAGCCCGTGCTGGCGGAGCCGGGCAATGGTTTCAACAACGCCCGGGATAGGGGCGGCGTACTCCCTCAAAATCGCCAATTGAAGCGGCACAAATTTATCGAAAAGCGCATCAATATCTGCTTCGGTGCAAGGTTGACCGTTGACGGCTTGCCATTGTTCGGCAACGGCTGGCATTTGAGCAATGGCGCGGATGTGGTCGCGTTTCATCAGGCCCATCGGCGCTCGCGCTTGCGCTAGTGTGAGTGTTACCCCGCGGCTGGCAAACACCTGCACAAAGGGCGCCGTCGGCGAAAAACAGCCGTAGTCCACTGTGGTGCCTGCCCAATCCACAATGACTGCTTGTAAAGGCCCCCGGTAGCTTCTGTGAAAGTGGAAGTGCATAAAGCCTCACTGGGAAAGTTGCCGTATATACCAGCGCAGGAAATCATCGACGTTGTATTCTTTGCTGGGGGAAAGCGGGCCGGGTTGATAGGCCGATGAATTTACGCCGCGTTGAACGCGCTCGCAGATTTCCCAGTCTTGTTCACTGGTTAATTGCCAAAACGGCAGAAGATTTTCCAAAACATAGTCGCGCTCCACTTGGGCCGTCTCGGCCACCAACCACATCACCCGTAGGCGCGTTAGGCCGGGGCCAGCGGGCGCAAACCAAGTGCTCACGGCATGGTCACAGCTAGAATGATTCCAAAAATTGGGCAGGGTGCGCAAGCGTAAGGTGCCCACCTCTTCATCCGTATAAGCCCCCATGAGTGGCGCAACACGTTGGCCGTTCAATGATTCTGTGACATAGCCTTCCGCTAAAGCGGTGCGGTTGGCTGAATACCAAATGTTGTTGGCCGCGTCAGGAAAATGAAACAGCCCCGCATGAACGGGCGGAGCCTCCAGCCCTTGCGCTTCCCAACGCGCCCGGCTCCGCTCAGTGGCTAGGGCAATTTGCCGGGCTATCGCTTCAGATAAGTTCTCTGCGTCATAACGGTCAAAGTTGGCTTGGATGTATTGGGGATGGCACGCATCGCAGTGATAGCACTCACGGTTGTTTTCCCAGATGAGCTTCCAATTGGCCCGAATCGTGTAATCCACGCTGTGAGCAACACGGGCGCGCTCAAAACCCTGCGGTTGGGCCAGTGAGGCTAGTATCTTCTGGGCTGGTTCAAAATCCGGCGGCGAAGCGGCGAGCGAGATGAAAATTAGGCCAGCCACTTCACGCACCTGAACCGGTAAAAGACCATATAACTCCTTATCCAGAGTTTCCGGCATTCCACGGCAAGTTTGCAAACTTCCATCCAACGCATACATCCATTGATGATAAGGGCATACCAACCGGCGCGCGTGACCCGTTGGCGTTGTAACCACTAATGAGCCGCGATGGCGGCAGACGTTGTGAAATGCGACGATGGCATCTGTCTCAGCCCGAGCGATGATGATGGCGTCCGTATCCATTTCAAAAACAAAATAATCGCCCGGCTTGGGCAACTGGCAAGCATGCCCCACAAAGAGCCAGCCCCGCCGCCAAATGCGCTCGATTTCTGCCTGATACACCTCTTTGGACTGATAGAACTCACGGGGTAAGCCAAAGCCGGGTTGATACTGGGTGAGCAAATTCGGCAGTGAACTCATAAGGCCGCTAATACCTCCTCCGCTAACCCAAAAGCAAGCGTCATGCCTAGGCCATTGGTGTTTTGCACAATCGTTACGCCGCGTTCCGGTTTCGCAATCCATTCGCTATGGCCAGATTTTTTGGCATAAATGCCATGCCAGCGTGAAGCGATGGTGAGGTTCGGGGGGTGGGCAAAAGTGCTCAAGTAATTCAGGATGAGCTGATTGGCGACTTCACTCTCGAATGGGTCAAAGGTTAGGCCGTACTCGTGGGTATCGCCGAACACCAGTTCGCCACAGCTATTTTGGGCTAACAAGACATGAATGCCCCATTGAATGTGCTCCGGCCAATCGCGCTCTAAACGAGCGCGCAAGGCTGGCGTGGAGGGGCATCCGGCGAAGTTATCGTAACGGGCTAGGGTAAGCCCGCTAGCCAGGGTAGGGCCTAAGCGCCAACCGTCTGGTTGTGGTTGGGTGCGAAGCATCTGAAGCTTACATTTGGTGAGCTGTGCCTCGGCAAAAACATGTGGATATAGGCCCTCAAAATCTGGCCCGCTACACACAAGAATGTGCTCGGCTTTCCAAGTGGTAAGGGGGGTTTCGATGTACGGCGGCTCAACGGTGTTGACGGGCGTACTAAAACACACCTCCACCCCAAACGTACGGGCCAGCCAATTCGGCAGGACATGGATGGCCTCGCGGGGGTCAACGGTTAATTCAGTGGGGCTGAATAAGCCACAGCGTAGGTTTGAGGTAACAACGGCTGGGCTACGTTGGGCGCACGCCTCAGCGGAGAGTAGTTGATATGGCCCTTGGGCGCGCTCAGAAAATTCACGCAAAACGGCAACCTCGTCTTCATGGTAGGCTAGAAAAAGCGCGCCGTTTTCCAAACACCAAAAACCAGCTTTCCGCGCAACCTCTAGCCATATTGCCCGGCTTCGCAGAGCGCGTTCATGCAGGGGGGTGAGGGCTAAGCCCACCGGCCACGGCAGGCCAAAATTGCGGATGGAAGCGCCCACGGCGCGCTCATGGCGTTCAAAGAGCACTACGCGCAAGCCACGCCGCGCGGCCGCTAACGCGTGCGCTAAGCCCACAATGCCCGCGCCGATGATGGCCACATCAATGGTGCGCATCGGCCGGATGGTCTTCGGCGTTTTCGCCCATTATCCAGCAAGCATGGGGCGGGAATGAAATTATGTACGCTTGCCCAACCTCCGGTAGCTTAAGGTTGCGTTCGTTGAATAAATCTAACGTGATGGGCGAGAGGCCATGAAGTAACTTGACGCGCACCACTGCGCCTAAAAAGCTCACGCTTTGGACTGTGCCCGTTAATTGATTGAGGCCCTCCGCCTTCCCTAACCGCAACTCCTCCGGCCGAAGCATGAGCACGACCTGAGCGCCCTCGGCTTGCCGGAGCGGCCCCGGCACCAAAAACGTGGAGCCGTTGTGACGTAAATGTCCTTGGGCCGCATTAGCTACCGTACAGGTTAATTGATTGAGCGTGCCGACAAAGGAAGCCACAAATGCCGTCCGGGGGTAGTTATACACTTCAAATGGCGGCGCGGCTTGCTCAATCTGACCTTTGCTCATCACGACCACCCGATCTGAGATAGACATCGCTTCTTCTTGGTCATGCGTTACAAAGAGCGTGGTGATGCCCAATTGTTTCTGAATGCGGCGGATTTCATCACGCACTTCAGCGCGCACTTTGGCATCGAGCGCCGAAAGCGGCTCATCTAGCAACAATACTTCTGGTTGAGGGGCTAACGCGCGAGCTAGAGCGACCCGCTGTTGTTGCCCGCCGGAAAGTTGATAAGGATATCGCGTTCCAAACTCAGGCAGACGCACCAGATCTAACATTTCGCGCACCCGCGCTTCAATAACGGTTTTTGGTTTACCGGCTACCTGAAGCCCAAAACCGATGTTGCCCGCCGCGGTGAGATTGGGAAACAAGGCATAGCTTTGGAACACCATGCCGATATGGCGTTGGTTAGGCGGCACTTGAGTGACCTCGCGACCATTAATCACGATTTGGCCGGAGGTGGGCGTTTCGAACCCGGCCACCATGCGAAGCACTGTGGTCTTGCCGCAACCACTAGGGCCAAGCAAAGAAACGAATTCGCCGCGCTCAACCGAAAGCGAGAAATCTTGGACGGCCACCGCGTGGTTGAAGGATTTATGCAGATGTGAGAGTTCCAAAAAAGCCATAGTTAGTTAAACGGTTAAGTAAATTACGAGACAAGATGTTGGCCTTTAGCGAATAGAGGCCACCTGCTTATTGCCGCGCGCAAATACATCAATTAATGCTAATGAGGCCCACGTTAGGGCATAACTAAGAATGCCAAGCGCGGCTGGCTCATACGCTTTGTTTTGACCCATACTCTCCATATATGGCCCGAATGCCGGGCGCACCAGAAAAGAGGCCAGAATTAGTTCGCCAATCACCGTGGCAAAGGTGATGAGAGCCCCGCTTAGAATCGCTCCACGCAAATTGGGAAAGATGACGCGCCACAGAATGGTAGGCCCATTGGCCCCCAGGCTCTGTGCGGCTTCGGTTAAGGTTCGCACATCCAGCGCGCGCAGACCTGTATCAACTGCCCGATAGACATACGGCATGGTAAGCACCATGTAGCCCGCGATGAGCAAAATATCGGTCGTGAATGTGGAGCGCGTCATCACAAATGGAGGACGGCTAAAGGTGCGGATGAGACCAAACACCAACACCACCGCCGGAATCACAAACGGCATTAAGGTGACCAGTTCCACCACCGGCCGCCAACGCGGCAGACGCCAATTGACCCAGTAGGCGGTAGGCACAATTAATAACAGGCTGAACCCGATGGTGAGTAAAGCTTTTTGCACCGAAAAGAAAAACGCTTGCAAAAACAATGGGTCTGAAAAAACGCGCTCATAGGCTAACAAGCTCAATTCCCCTTTGCGGGCGCGTAGGGAAAAATCCAAGGTGCCGTAAATGGGCAGGAGAAAGAACAGTGCGCCGAGGATAACGATAAACCACGCAAAAACATTGATGCGCTTTGGCATATTATCTTAACCAACGTTCAGCTTGCCGCTGAAGACTGGAGTAGGCGGCGATGCACGCGGCCATGATGACCACCATGCCCAGCACCATGGCATAGCCTAAGCCCGGGTTGCCCAGCACATCGCCGCGAATTTGAGTGCCAATCACAAGCGTAATGAGAGGAAGCGTACCGCCGGTGAGCGCCTGGGCCGTTGCATAAGCGCCAAAGGCGCTCCCAAACAATAGGATGGTTGTTCCGAGCAGGGTGGGGGTTAAAATGGGCAAAGCCACATATTGCCAATACTGCCAGTTTGTAGCGCCCAAACTTTCGGCGGCTTCGCGCCACTCGCGCCGTAAACTCTCCAGCGCCGGCACGATGATGAGCACCATGAGAGGTAACTGAAAATACATATAGGCCATAAATAAGCCGGTGGGGTTATAAATGCTAAAGCCTAAAGCGTAAATATCAAAACCCAACTGATCACGCAAAAAAGCAGTGAGAAAACCCGTGCGGCCCACAGTGGCAATAATGCTAAAGGCTAATGGCACACCGCCAAAGTTAGCGGCCAATCCGCAAAAAGTCATAATGGCCGTTCGCAACCAACGAGGCAGGTTGCCGTACACCACGGCATATCCCAACAAAAAGCCAAAAAACGCGCCGCCCAAAGCAGTCTGCAGACTTAACATGATGCTATTCTGATACGCATCTACAATGAGGGGAGTGTTAAGTTGAAGGAAATTGGTAAAGGTGAGGTTGCCTTGCGCATCAAACAGACTGCCGCTAAATAGCGTAAGGGAAGGAAAAATAATAAATGCGAGGGCAAACAAAAAAAATGGCAACAAGCCAAGCCAGTTCAAAGCCAACTTTTGGCTGGAGCGCGCGGGCGCTAACGATTCAGTCACAACAGACATGCTCTTCAATCAAGATTGAACAGAGCAACGGGAGGGATACCACCCATCACCGTTGCTTTGTTCAATTCGGCTTTTATTCGCAGATTACGGAGCGGCTTGGATATCCAGGCCGACGACGTTATCCCACTCATTCTTGATTTTCTCGCGGGCGGCTGCGAGTTGATCAACGCCTGGAATGATGGCGTTTTCCATAACACCCTTCGCCGGCATTTTGGCTAACAGGTCAGCCGGTACGGCGCCGGCGGCATTCATATCGCCAAAGCGCGCGGGCACACAAAAGCCCTTCATCCAAATCTTTTGGCCTTCATCGCTATATAGGAACTCTTGCCACAAACGCGCGGCGGCCGGGTTGGGCGCATAAGCGCTCACTGCTTGCAAATACCAACCACCCCAATTTACGCTTTTCGGGTACACAATTTCAACATTGGGGTTGCCGGCTAAACTCTCTTTAGCGGCCAGCGCTAGATAGTTCCAGGCAAAAGTAATAGGCGTTTCGCCCTTGGCAAAGGTGCCGCTGGTGGCAATAACGGGTAGCAAGTTGCCATTGGCGGCTAATTCTTTGAAGAATTGCAAGCCGGGGTCAACGTTATCCAGGGAGCCGCCGTTGGCAATGGCGGCAGAAAACACAGTTTGTGCGGCTTGATTAGAGGCGCGCGGGTCACCGGCGATGGCAATTTGACCTTTATAATTTTCGCCCAGCAAGTCTGACCAGTCCTGTGGCACTTCCTTTACCACATCGGTGTTGACCTGGAAGACGAGCACACCGCCGTAATCAGCGTAGTAATAGCCCTCGGCATCTTTCACGCCGCTAATGGTGTCAAACTTCTTAACTTTGTATGGGGTGATTAGGCCTTCCTCTTTGGCGGTAGGGCCAAAAGCCACGCCAATATCAATCACATCGGGCGCTTGTGGGCCGCCACTCTCCTTGTTGGCGCGAATCGCTTCCAATTCGTCGGCTGAGCCGGCCTCAGGATTAATTTCAACCACGTTAATACCGTATTTGGCTTTGAAGGTATCAATCATCTCACCATAATTGCACCAATCACGCGGCAGAGCGATGACGTGAAGGTTGCCTTCAACTTTTGCTTGCGCGATGAGGGCTTCCAGGCCGCCTGCTTCTTGGGCCGACTTCACAGTTTTCCAGTCTACCGGCGCCGCCGTAGGCGCCGGGGTGGCCGCTGGGGCGCAGGCCGCCAAAATGGTTGCGGCTAGAATTAGGCTAGCAACCATGCGAACAAACAATTGTTTCGTAACAGACATTTTATTCTCCTTGAGGCTGATAAGGTGTGGCCGTTAAACTGCAATATGAAATCGCCACGGGGTCATGGCGCAAAAAATAGGCATCGCTTGCAGATAACATTCGGCGTTAGTTTGTTATTGCACGTTGGCATTAGCCCCTCTTTAAGTAATAAGCAAGAAACCTTAATTTAGAGGGCTTCTCTTCGGGGTTGATGGCATGGCGCAGTCAATCTCCTGCAGTGGCGCTGATTGATTGATGATCAATTGCCCGAGGTTAGCCATCCGCAGGTGAGGGGAGTGGTTAAAAAAAGACCTTCAGGATGAGACGGCGAGCTTTGCCGCCGTAAATCCCGAAGGTCTCGTCCATTTTATTGCTCCCCCCTCACAGCGCCTGTCATTTACGGCGCACGCACTTCAAAGTTATCAAACTCAAATTCCGCCGTCTCGCCCGCGTCATAAAGCTGGAAGCCAACGCCACCCACACCCTGCCGGATGGGTGAGTCGCTATCTTCAAACGTATTGACCCACTCACCATTGATGTGTAAAACCAGCGTATCGTCCACACGGCGGATGGATAGCTTATTAAACTCACCAGAGCGAATGGCATCACTGTTGGTCCAATCAATCAACGTCGCCCATTCGCCAGCATAGCGAAGCAAAGTGTATTGGCCCACATCGGCTACGCCAAAGTAGTAGTAGCCATCATCGCTCCGCTGGAAGATCACGCCATAATCCACATTTTCGGCCCCGCTCACGCGGCGCGCGCTCACTGTGACGGTGTTCTCGTCCACATCCTCCATATCCGGTGAACTATAGTAAATAAAACCTTGCTTGGCCTCCACATCTAGCACATACACCCCGTTTTCAATGGAAGGTTCCACCACCCCATATTCGTCATCCAAAGCGTCAGTGGCCCAATCATTTGGGTTATTGGCGTTTTCAAAGTTGTCAAACAATAGCACCGGCGCTAACGCAAAGGCCTCGTATCGTGAAACTTCAAACGTCGCTTGGTCTCCGGCGTTGTACAGTGTTACGGCAATGCCCGCGTAACCGGCTTCGATGATGGTGTTATCGTTCAAGGTTTCCACCACTTGATCATTAATTTCCAAAATAATCGTGGTGTCCTCCACCCGCGCGCGGAGCCGGTTGATGCCGGAGCGGTTAATGGCGCTTGCATCGGTGTAATCCACCAATGTTTCCCAGACATCATTCACGCGCACGAACAAGCTATAACTTTGCGTGCCCGGCGAGACGTTAAAGATGTAGTAATTGTCTGCATCCACATAGCGGAATAGCAAGGCATACGCCGCATCGTCCGGCCCGCGCGTCATTTCAAAATCCGCCATCACTTCGCCGTCTTCAAAGAAATTGGCGTCACCATCGGGTGAGTTAAAGCTCACCAAATCACGTTTGGCTTCAATCTCCCAGCGCAAAACACCATTGGCAATCGTAAAGGTCTCCACAGCGGCGTCGCTATCCTGCCGTTCAATGCTCCAGCCGTTCGCGTTATCCGTGAACACGTCAAACACTCCCGCCGTTGAGCTGAGGCCGGAAGAGTTGTTTGTACTGGATTCCGTAGCGCGCGGCGTAAAGGTAGGCCGAGGGGTGGCGGTAGGGCGGCGCGGCGTGGGCGTCGGCGAGGCAGGGCGTTGGGTGGGTCGGGGGGTGGCGGTGGGGTCGCCCAAGCCTAACATGGCCGGGGCCAGCAAAGCCGTTCCGCCCAAACCCAAACAGCCTAGCAACGCTATGACGCCACAGCCAATAAGCCAGATCATGTTCGCGTTGCTACTTGCCGGTTTGCTGATGGCCGGCGGTGGTACGGTGGGCGTAGGCGTAGCCGTGGGTAAGCGTTGAGCGGCAGGCGGCGCATACACCGGCTCAGGCGTGGTATCCATCTCGCGTGTGAGGGCGGCCACCACTTGCGCGGTGGGCGTGTGCGCCACTACCCCGGCGTGCGCATCGCGGAGCGCCTTGGTAAATTCTTGCGCGGTTTGGTAACGGTCTTTCGGGTCTTTGGCCAGCACCTTCAGCAGAATCTGATCTACGGTAGCGGGCAAAGCTGGGTTGAATTCACGGGGCGGGCGCGGCGGCTCACTGATATGCTTAAACAGCATCCCGGCGGGCGTGGTGGAGCTAAAGGCTAAATGCCCCGTGAGCATTTGGTGCGCCATGATACCGAAGGAATACACATCCGAGCGGCCATCCAATGCATCACCGCGCGCCTGCTCCGGGCTCATGTATTCCAGCGTGCCCAAAATGCCGGTGCCCGTGAGCCCGCGCGAGGCCTGCATGGCGCGGGCAATGCCAAAGTCCGCTAGAAACGGGTTATCGTGCTGGTCAAACAACACGTTGTTGGGCTTTACATCGCGGTGAAGAACGCTCTGCGTATGGGCAAAATCCAGCGCTTGCCCAATGGCGCTGATGATGGGCAGGGCCTCATCCAACGTCATCGGTTGGCCGGGCTTCAGGCGGTCTTTCAACGAATCGTTCATCAATGGCATGACAATGTAGGGCACGCCGTCCGCTTCGCCAAAATCGTAAATGGGCAGGATGTGAGGGTGTTGCAGTTTTGCCAATAGGCGGGCTTCGTTGCCAAAACGCTTGAGGAAGTTTTCGTCCTCCAGCATATCCGCCGCCATTACTTTAATGGCCACGTTACGATCTAGGGCGGCGTGGTAACCCTTGTACACCGTGGCCATGCCGCCGCGGCCTAAAAAGCCTGTCACCGTATAAGCGCCGAATGTTTTTCCAATCATGCCTTCAGACATAGCAGTTCCTTGTGGATGAAACTTACCCAACGGCCTTGATTTAAAAACGAGCGCAGACCGAGTGAGTCTGCGCCCATTATAAAGAGAACGTCGCTTGTGTGGGAAGTGCCGGAATTAGGTTTCCTAACCCACCAATTTCTCCAATCGCTCCACCAAGCCGGCGAGCACCCCAAAGGCCGCTTCCACCGGCTCCGGAGTGCTCAAATCCACGCCTGCCCGCTTGAGGGCCTCCAAGGGATAAAGGGAACTGCCGGCCTTGAGGAAGCTCAGATAGTCCTCCGCCGCGCCCGGAACGCCGGAGAGAATCCGGTTGCTCAGCGCCATGGCGCCGGAGATGCCGGTGGCATATTGATACACATAGTAATCATTGTACAGATGCCCAAAGGTGGCCCACGTCATGCCCACCCGCTCCCGGTCAACGTGCATTTCATTGCCATACGCTTCGGTAAACAAATCCGTCATCAAACCAATCATGGCCTCCGCATTCAAGCCCTGCCCTTTTTCAATCCGCGCATGGGTTTCCAGCTCAAAGCGCGCTAGCGTGGGCATGATGAAAAAGTAACGGTGAATATTGTTCATCGCCTCTTCAATCACGGTGATTTGGAAGTTGGGGTCGGCATTTTGCTGAAGCAAATGCGCGCGCACCATCGCTTGGTTGAAGTTGGAGGCTACTTCGGCGTTAAACAACGAGTAATCGGCGTAAGGGATGGGTTGAGTTTGCCAGGTGTAGTAGGAGTGCATGGAGTGGCCCAACTCATGCGCCAGCGTGCTCAGCCCGAAAATATCATCGGTGTAAGACATGACGATGAAGGGGTAGGTGCCCTGCGAGCCCCACGAAAACGCGCCGCTGAATTTGCCCTGGTTAGGGTAAATATCCACCCAACGCTGTTCTAAACAGCCGCGCCGCAGAATGCTCACATATTCCTCGCCCAACGGGGTCATGCCCGCGCAAATCCAATCCACCGCTTGTGCGTATGGGATGTGGGGGCGGTTGCCGGTGAGGGGCGCCCAAATATCATACGGGTGTAATGTTTCCACGCCCAAGGCCTTACGCCGGATGCGCCAATAGCGGTGCCAGGTGGGCAGATTCTTTTTGAAAACATTGATGAGGTTATGGAAAACTTCTACCGGGATGTTGTTGTTGAAGAGCGAGGCCGCCAACGTGGAGGTGTGCCGCCGCGCCCGCATCTGAAAGACGTTTTGCTTGATACTGGTGACCAAATTATTGGCCAACGTATTTTTGAAGCTTAAGTGTCCATCCATGTAACTTTCCCAAGCCGTGCGGCGGGCTTCACGGTCTGGCTTGGCCAAAATATCATCCAGTGAGCCTTGCGAAATTTGAATGCTCTCACCGTTGCCGTTAACGCCGTTTCTAAACTTTAAGTCGGCATCGGTGAGTAAACTGCTGGTTTGGGCGGTGCTGGCAAACGGTTCGGCCAACAAACCTAAAATCTCTTCCACCTCTGAGGAGCGCACATGCGCTTGTTGGCGGAATATGTTGTGGAAGTAGTGCGCGTAAACTTTTAGGCGCGGTTCAGCCTGCACCCAGTCATTAAGCCGGGCTGGGCCAATGGCAATTAGCTCCGGGTCTATAAAGGCGCCGGCGGCTAGCGCTTGGCCAAATACGCCCTGCGCGCGGCCAAAGCGCGCCCCAGCGTCGGCGTTGGTCGTATCCACATAGTAATCAATGGCCGCATACGCGCCTAGTTTGCCCAACCGCGTTTTTATTTCATCACTCAGGGTGAGCGCTTCGGCCAACGTCTGCGGGCCAGCCGTTAGTTTGCCCTCGTAGGCTTTGAGTTTAGGTAGATCGGCCACAATCGCGTTTAGTTCGGCTTCCCAGTCTGCTAGCGTGGCAAACACGCTTTCGGCGTTCCAGGTATGTTCACGGGCAATTTGGTCACGGGCAGGGATGGTTTGAGGCATAAATGATCCAATCGGCAAGGAAAGTAGCGGACTTGAACTTAAGATGTATCGGCTTTTAGGCTTGGGGGTTCACTGGCGCGCTAAGATTTCGGCTAAATGCTGACTCTGCATGGCAACTTTATCACGGTTGAGGCCGCCTTGAATGTGCATGAGGCAACTCATATCACAGCCCACCAGCGTGCGCGCGCCCGTCTTCTGGAGGTTTTCAATTTTCTTATCCAGTATCGCGCCGGAAATATCGCCGTGCTTAATGGCAAACAGGCCGCCAAAACCACAACATTCTTCCGCGCCGGGCAAGGGCGCCACCTCCGCGCCTTTAACATGCGCTAATAGTTGACGTGGCTGATGGGTGACGTGCAAGAAGCGTAAGAGGTGGCAGGAGGGATGGTAGGTGAGTGAGCCGGTAAAGGTTGCGCCCACATCCGTCACGCCCAACCGATCTACCAAGAATTGTGAAAATTCATAGGTGCGGGCCGCTATCGCTTGCGCGCGCGCTAAATTAGGTGCGTCATCTTGGAATAAATCTGGATAGCCATGCACAATCATCGCCGCGCAGGAGCCGGACGGGCATACAATTGGGTCTGGGGCGGTGGCCTCAAAAATATCAAGAAAGCGCAAGGCTACCGGGCGGGCTTCTTCCCAAAAACCGCCGTTATAAGCCGGTTGCCCGCAACAGGTCTGCGCCTGCAAAAACTGCACCTCTAACCCCAGCCGTTCCAGAACAGTCACGGTGGCCTCTCCCACATGCGGGAAGAGAGAGTCAATAATGCAGGTGACAAAAAGTTGAACGCGAGTAGGATGGGAAGTCATAAAGCGGGTTTTGTGGCAGAGGCGTCATCATACCATTGGTAGCGTGATACCCCAAAGTCCTGTTTCTAGCGTTTCAACCGCTATGGTATATTCTGCAGGCTTTTAGCTCGGAGTTTACTCAATCGGAGGAGTTCCCTTTATGGTGACTGAATCTGCGCTTAATACACCAGCCTCGCTTTTGGCCGTAAACCTGCCAAAGCGCATCAACCGGCTGGCGGAATTGGCCTACAACCTGTGGTGGACGTGGAACACCGACGCCACCGAATTATTTGAGACGATTGATCGCCAAACGTGGACCGAATGTGGTCACAACCCCGTTAAGTTCCTCAAACGCGTTAAGCGCAAAGAATTTAACAGCGCCCTACAAAGCCCGCGAATTTTAGAATTGTATGACCGCCTCATAACCAACTTTGACGCCTACATGCGGGCCGAGAACACTTGGTTTGCCAAACACTATCCGGGTCAAGCCGAGCATCTGATTGCCTATTTTTCAACTGAATTCGGCCTGCATGAATCCTTCCCTACCTATTCCGGCGGCTTGGGGGTGCTTTCCGGTGACCATGCCAAAGAAGCCTCGGATTTGAACCTGCCGTTTGTGGGTGTTGGGCTGTATTACAACCAAGGGTATTTTTCTCAACGCATCACCGAGGATGGCTGGCAAGAGGCTGGCTATCTCCGCTACGCGTCTGAGGATTTGCCCATTATTCCCTTGCTGAATGAAGATGAACAACCCGTGATGGTTTCGGTGGAATTGCCGGGCCGCTTGCTGTGGACGCGCCTGTGGAAGATTCAGGTTGGCCGGGTGCCGCTCATTCTGCTGGATAGTGACGTGCCGCAAAACGCGCCCGAAGACCGCGATTTAACCTCCCGACTGTACGGCGGTGATAAAGATACGCGTATTTGCCAAGAGATTGTGCTGGGCATTGGCGGCGTGCGCGCGCTCCGCGCTCTGAAGTTGAAACCGCAGGTGTGGCACATGAACGAGGGCCACTCGGCGTTTCTGACGTTTGAGTGTGTGCGCGAATTGGTGGCGCAGGGCAAAGATTTTGCCAGCGCCATGGCCGAAGTGCGCGCCAACACCATCTTCACCACCCACACGCCGGTGCCCGCCGGTAACGAAGAATTCCCCGATTGGATGATGGATCGTTATTTCCATCAATACTGGCCCAGCATGGGCCTGACGCGCGAAGGCCTGATGGATTTAGCCCGCGTGCAACAATCGTGGGGCCAAGCATTCAGCATGTCCGTGCTCGCCATCCGCATGTCTCGCCAGAGCAACGGCGTGAGTGAATTGCATGGCCGCGTGAGCCGGGGGATGTGGCACTTTCTCTATCCCGATTTGCCGGTGGAGCGCGTGCCAATTGGCTCCATTACCAATGGCGTACACACAGGCACTTGGCTGGCCCGCCGCATGAAGATGTTGTATGACCGCTATCTGGGCGCTAACTGGACGGAAACACTAGATGACCCCGAAACCTGGCAAGCGTTGTTGGCCGTGCCGGATGAGGAACTGCGCGCCGCCCGCATGCACCTTAAGCGCAAACTGGTGGCCTTCATCCGAGACCGCGCTCGCGCGCAGTGGCTGGCGTTGGGCCGCCACCCGGTGCAAATTGTGGCGGCGGGCACTTTGCTAGACCCGTATAAACTCACCATCGGTTTTGCGCGCCGTTTTTCCACCTACAAGCGCGGCTCACTGGTGATGCGCGATGTTGACCGCTTGTTGAAGATTGTGAACAACCCCGCTATGCCGGTGCAAATCATCTTCGCCGGTAAATCGCACCCCATGGATGAGCCGGGCAAGCGCGTGATTCAAGAAGTGTATCGGCAGTTGAAGCGCGCGGAGTTTGCGGGCCGCATTGCCTTCTTGGAAGATTACGATATCAACTTGGCCCGCTACCTAGTGCAGGGCGTAGATGTGTGGATGAATAACCCCCGCCGCCCGTTGGAGGCCTCCGGCACCTCGGGCATGAAGGCCGCCCTCAACGGCGTGCTCAACTTCTCCGTGCTGGATGGGTGGTGGCAGGAAGGCTACAACGGCGAGAACGGCTGGGCGATTGGGGATGAAAGTGAATTATCTGATCACAACGCTCAGGACGCCAAGGACGCGGCCAGCCTGTACGATGTGCTGGAGAACCAAATTGCGCCGCTTTATTACGCGGATGAACCTACCACTATGTCTGCCGGTTGGTTGCGGAAGATGAAGGATAGCATCTCCACCCTCGCGCCCCAGTTCAGCATGCGGCGCATGGTGAAGCAATACGTAGATGAGATGTACATGCGCGAAGCCGCGCCCGCCTCGCTCAACGGCGCGAAGTAAGATAAGCCATAATGAAATGCCCCAGCAAATTTGCTGGGGCATTTTTGTTTGACAAACTCTGTATTATGTGTGCTTGATCTTTTTTCTTCTATGAGGCGTAAGATGGACTTGTCATTGGTACAGGAGGTCACAATGCAGAACAAACGACACCCCAACTACACTTTAATTTTATTAGTTGTTGGGTTGATACTTGCGTCATGCCAGCTTTTGCCTTCAGCATCTTCCACAACAGATGCTTCCCCACCGCCTGATGCGGCGGCCACCGATGCGGCTAAACCTGCAACTGAGCCTGCACTTTACCCGGGGCCAGGAGGGTAGTATGCTGAGTTTTGTGTAAAAGGAGCGGGAGCCGGTATCCTTGGTGGTGACCCAACCAAACCGAGGACCCCATGCCCCCCACTCCTGCACCCCAAGCTAATGCACCCACCCCGCTGAGTCAA